>Ga0208979_100310_pt1 | contig 45442 bp, 40 predicted proteins | sample HotLakConsUCCSLE_FD_184738 | JGI IMG/M metagenome (GOLD analysis project Ga0208979, IMG submission 184738) | Hypersaline microbial mat communities from Hot Lake, Washington, USA - Hot Lake Consortium UCC-SLE (SPAdes) | ecosystem: Environmental > Aquatic > Non-marine Saline and Alkaline >... | reverse complement strand
ACACGGCACGGTCGAACCAAGCGACTCAGCCAGTTTCTTTTTGAGTCATACCGGATTCTCGAAGGTGTAGCCTGACCGATAGCCCCGTCTGGTTCCAGAGCAATTCCATTCTCACAGTTTCTTTTGGGACGACTGCCAAAAGAAACCCGCCCCTGAGCGGAGCGGGGGCGGAACGCCTTTGACTTTAGCGCTGCAAAGCGCAAAACAAATATGTGCCGCCAAGCGAGAAAAACTGTCACGGCTGCAGCAACGCTTCAAACTCAAAAATCAATTCAACTTCGTCGCCGACCAGGTCACCCTCCAATCCATACGTCATCCCCCACTGACTGCGAGTTATCGTCGTCCGGGCCGAAACGCCCAGGGTATGTCGTTCATGGCCGAACGGGTAGACGGCGGCCTTGTTCACCGTGGCCTGAAGTTCAACCGGGTGAGTCTGGCCCAGCATCGTCAGTTCACCGATGACCGTTGCGCCATCGCCTTCACCGGCGACAAAATCGGTCACGCTGAAGCGGATGGTCTCGTGCTCGTCGGCATCAAGAAAGTCGTCGCTGCGCAGGTGCCGATCGCGTCGGTCGTGATTGGTGAAGACGCTGGAGGCATCAATTCGAACCTCGCCGCTGATCAACTCATGATTTTCCTCGTCATAGACAAACTCACCCTCGCTCTTCAGGAATTGACCGAGTTGACTGGCATAGCCGACATGATCGATCAGGAAGCCCACCGAGAAATGATTCGGATCGATTCTGAACTCCCGGGGTTCTGCGTGAGCGACAGAGGCCACAAAAAGCGATGCAATGGCAGTAAGGGATAGGCGTTTCATGACAATCTCCATTGTTTCAGCTCCAATATTTAGTCAGGCGATGATTTTCGCTGTTGCCAGAGCCAGTGGATATCGATGGCAAACGAGACGACCAACAATAACAGCGCACCGAGCAGGCCGGTGAAAGCCAGCCAACCCGGGGTCGCCGGCAACATCGCGACCATCAGCGACGCAACCTGCCAGACGCAGATGACTTTTCGCCGGAAACTGTCAGGCAGCGGAGATGACATCCACGGCCAGAAAACCATGCCCAGCAGAAACCCGTAGCGCATCAGGCCGATCAAAACGACCCAGAGACCGGCAATGCCACCCACGACCAGACCAATACAAAGCACCAGGATCAGCGCCGCATCCACTTCCATGTCAAAGCGGGCGCCAAAGTCGCTGACCTGACCAAAACGACGTGCGAGATGGCCATCCACGCCGTCAAGCGCCAGCGCGAACCCGGCCAATGCAGCCACCAGCCAGGAGCCGCCGGGATAGAGGCCGGGCGAGAACAGCGCCGCGCCCAGCACAATCACGACAATGACCCGCAGCAAGGTCACGCGGCTGGCCCAACCGAAATCAGACGGAATCGATCTGTGACCGGCAACCAGCAAGACGCCGGTGATCAGATAAAGCCCGGCTGCAGCAGCCGTTACCAGAGGAGTCAGCAATTCGAGCAGCGCCAGGGCCGCGAGCAGACCAACCAGCGGCAGCAGGCCAAGGACCAGCTCTGTGACTGCGGTCTGTACGCCAGCTTGACGCATTCGTGATCTACTCCGTTACACTCTGAACAAGATACGCGCTACTACACTCACTGTACTCCGCCTGCCGCCAACCGCCAATGAACCTGACCGCCACAGCTTTCTGGATCGCCGAACCCGGCCGCGGTGAACTGCGGACCGAGAAATTGCCCGATGTCGGTCACGATCAGGTTCTGGTTCGTACCCGATTCAGCGCAGTCTCACGCGGCACCGAGTCGCTGGTCTTTGCTGGTCGGGTGCCGGCCAGCGAGTATCAGCGGATGCGAGCCCCGTTCCAGTCGGGCGACTTTCCCGCCCCGGTCAAATATGGCTATGCCTGCGTGGGCGAGATCGAGGAAGGCTCCGAGCACCTCCTTGGCAAAACCGTTTTCTGCCTGCACCCGCACCAGGATCGCTTTGTGGTTCCGGCCGATGCAGTGGTTCCGGTGCCCGATTCGGTGCTGGCGAATCGGGCCATCCTGGCAGCGACGATGGAAACCGCGCTCAACGGTCTGTGGGATTCCACTGCCGGGCCCGGCGATCGCATCAGCGTTGTCGGTGGCGGGATGGTCGGTGCAATGGTTGCCTGGCTGGCCGGACGCCTGCCAGGCACGGAAGTCACCCTGGTTGATATCCGGCCTGAGCGCGCCGAGTTGGCATCAAGTCTGGGTGTGAAGTTCGCACTGCCCGACCAGGCCGGTGACGATCAGGACAGTGTGTTCCATACCAGCGCTTCGGAGGCAGGCCTGGCAACCGCGCTGAGGCTGGCCGGCCAGGAGACGCGGATCATGGAAATGAGCTGGTATGGCCAACAGCAACCCGGAGTGCCACTCGGTCAAGCCTTTCATGCCCGTCGCCTGACTCTGCAGTCCAGCCAGGTCGGCCGGATTCCACCCGAGCGAGCGCGACGCTGGGACCACCGACGACGATTGAGCAAGGCCATCGAACTGCTCGCCGACCCCGCGCTGGATGCGCTGATATCCGGTGAAAGCCGCTTCGATCAACTGCCCGCGATCATGCCCGAACTGGCCGATTCCCGGACCGATGTCTTGTGCCAAAGGATTTGCTACTGACATGTATACCCTGACCGTTCGCGATCATCTGATGATTGCTCACAGCTTCCGCGGCGAGATTTTCGGCCCGGCGCAGCGCCTGCATGGTGCCACCTACCTGGTAGACGCCCAGTTCCGGCGAACCGGGCTCGATCCGGACGGACTGGTCGTCGATATCGGCAAGGCCACGGAAGTGCTGAACGGAATTCTGAGCGAGTTCAATTATCGCAACCTCGACGATCTCGACGAGTTTCGCGGGCACAACACCACCACCGAATTCATGGCCAGAATCATTGCCGACCGGCTGGCAAAGGCAATTGGCAATGGCGAGCTGGGCGAGCACGCCAGTGGACTGGAATCGCTGCACGTGGAACTGCGCGAATCCGACCGGGCCCGGGCCAGCTACGAGCGCCCCGTTTGACCACTCTTGAGTTTATCGTTCCGGGTGACCCGCAACAGCGAACCGGCGGCTATCTGTACGACGCCCGCATCGTCTCGGAACTGCGCCAGCAGCAGTGGACAGTCAACGTGACCGGTCTGGAAGGACAGTTTCCGCTGGTTGACAAAGTCGCTTGCCAGGCCATGAGCACCGTGCTGGAGCGACAACCGGATCAAACCCGGGTCGTGATCGACGGCCTGGCCCTGGGAAATCTGCCGGACGCCGTTGGACCTCATGCCAAACGCCTGGACATCACCGCGCTGGTGCATCACCCGCTGGCCGATGAAACCGGGCTGGATAAAGCAACACGCCAACGGCTGACGGAGCATGAACGGCAGGCCTTGCACCACTGTCGCCAGATCATCGTGACCAGCCGCTTTACCGCCCGCCGCCTGGTCGAGCTCGGACTGACCGAACGCCAGGCCCGGGTCATCGAACCCGGCGTGGTGCCGGCCCGAATCGGTGCGCGCATCACCGAGCGACTGGCCGGCCGTGATGACGGTCTTCCTGAACAGTGGCTGTGCGTAGGATCGCTGACCCCGCGCAAGGGTCAGAACGTGTTGCTTGATGCGCTGGCCCGGCTCGATTCACGGGCCTGGCACCTAAAACTGGTCGGCAGCCCGGATCGCGACCCGGTCTTTGCCGAAAGCATCCGGCAACAGATCGACAATCTCGATCTGACCGGCCAGGTCAGCCTGCTCGGCGAAACCGAGGCGGACGGGCTGGATCAGCTCTACGATCAGGCCACCCTGTGCGTGGTGCCATCGTGGTACGAGGGCTACGGCATGGTCGTGACCGAATCCCTTGCGCGTGGACTGCCGCTGATCACGACCACCGGCGGCGCGCTGACCGAGACGGTGCCGGACAATGCCGGCCTCAAAGTACCGCCCGGCGATATCGATGCCTTGAGCAACGCCCTGAAGCGCTGGCTTGGCGACAGCAAGCTCCGGCATTCAATGACCATGCAGGCTCTGGCCCATCGCAGCAGCTTGCCGGACTGGACCAGCGCCGGCCGGCAATTCGCCCGGGCAGTCATCGAGCCGGGGCGGGAATGACAAAGAGTGATGAGGCAATGAGTGAGAACGCCTGGTTTTCCGGTGACTGGCTGACATTGCGCGAACCGGTTGATCATGTTGCCCGCAGCCCGAGGCTGGAATCCAGGCTCGCTGCCTGGCTCGCCAACTGCCGCCCCGACCCGCGCCCGCTGCAGGTGCTGGACCTGGGCTGCGGCCACGGCAGCAATCTGCGTCACCTGGCACCCCGACTGCCCGGTGCCCAGCACTGGCATCTCGTCGACCACGACGACGAACTGCTGGCCCGGGCCGCCGGCCATCCACCCAGTCACTCGTCCCTGACTGTTCACTGCCATCAAGCCGACCTGGCCGAGTTGTCGTCACTGGAGATACCGACTCCGGATCTGGTGACCGCCTCGGCCCTGTTCGACCTGGTCTCGGCCGAATGGATCGGGCAGCTGGTCGATCAATGTCAGCGGTGGCAAGCGGCCGCGCTGCTGGTACTGACGGTCAATGGCCAGCGCGGTTTTCTCGACCAGGAGGGCCAGCCCTGCCAGATCGAAGATTTTGGCGGCACCCCGGCCGAACTACGAGACATTCGGATGCAGGAACTTTTCAATCAGCACCAGCGGCAAGCCAAGGGGCTGGGCACAGCACTCGGTCCGGATGCCATCGCCGAGCTGGAGCGTTGCTTTCAGGCCGCCGGCTTTCCGGTGCTGGTTGCACCCAGCGACTGGCAGCTGAAAGTCGATGACGACATGACACGTCAACTCGGACCGGCACTGCTAGACGGCTGGCGCAAAGCAGCTCTGGAAGTGGCTCCGGATGACCAGGCGCTCATTGATCGCTGGCACGCTGATCGATGTCGCGAACTGCGCGCGGGCACGCTGGGTTTGAGAATCGGACACAGCGACCTGCTGGCACTACCGGATTCGTGACTCGACCAGCCGCCAAACTTGTCCTGCGCTGGTCGATCAGCCTCGGGCTGATTGGTCTGCTGCTGATCCTGATCGAACCGGGTCGGGTGCTCGCTGAACTCGGTGACCTGGATCCCGGGTGGCTGATTCTGGCGCTTGCCGTCAGCGTCTTCCAGGTCGGCCTGTCAGCCTGGCGCTGGCAGTTCACGGCTCAGCGCCTGGGTCTGAACCTGCCCTGGCGGCGCGCATTTTTCGATTACTACCTGGCCAGCCTGATCAACCAGGTTTTGCCCGGTGGCCTGGTCGGCGATGCCTGGCGAGCACACCGCCATGGCCGCCACAGCGGTCAGCGTGGCCGGGCCTGGCGCGCGGTCATCATTGAACGTGCATCCGGTCAGCTGGTGGTGGTTTTGCTGACTGCCGCTGCATTGGCCATGGTTCCGAGCTGGCGAGCGGCGCTGGTGAACATTTCCCCGGGACTGACAATGGCATTGCTGTTGCTGGTGATCACCGTTGTAATCGGACTTTTCGGCTACCTTGCCCGGCGCTGGCCAGAGCTATTCCAGGCACTGAGAAAAGATACCCATTGTGCCCTGCTGGCTCCCAGGGCCTGGCCGGTTCAGCTGGCCAGCTCGCTGCTGATTGTAGTCAGCTACACCCTGGTATTCGCGCTGACCGCAAGAGGTCTTGGCATTGGTCTGGATTTCCTGTTGCTGATGGCACTGGCCATGCCGGTGCTGCTGGCCATGCTGATTCCGGTCACCGTCGCCGGCTGGGGCTTCCGCGAAGCCGCAGCCGCCGGAATCTGGCTAAGCCTGGGAATGAATCCTGAACAAGGCATAGCCGTCGCCCTGGCCTATGGACTGGTCATCCTTGTCGCTTCGTTGCCGGGGCTTCTCGTCCTGGCACCTCGCTTCGAAACCCAAACCAAAGCTTGTTCAGAGGTTCCCTAGATGTGATCTCTCAGTTGTCCACACCTCAAGTGAAAGAATCCTTCCTGCCTGTGGAGGGAGAGATGTGAGAGCCATTGAGCATCGGGTACTGCCGGGCGGTTCGGGCTGGCCGGGACGATCGGCTCAGATGAGACGGTCAGTTTTATGGAGCCGGGTGCCAGCGAATTGGCAACGGTGAAGATAGCCCCGCTTCAAGGCTTCCTGAAAATCCCGTGGAGTCTGAAAAATGCTGTTGGCGTTGGAGCCGCTTCCGCGCCCCGGCCAGCCCGCCCCTCCCGACAGCACCCAATGCAGCAGATTGAGGGTTTGGTAAAGGCAAAACCCTGACCCTTGCAACCCTCTGACAACGGGGAGTGGTGTTGTCTGATGGCGAGCCGAGGGTCACGGATGTTGACAAGAATGGTTCAGCGGCTTTGCTGAACCACATATCCAACAAAAGGCCTTAGCAACTTAAGTACTCAGATAACGAGTCGCGGGCACCCAAGCTCCACAAAAGCCGAATCGATCAACTTTGGCGATCTGACACTCGGCTCGCCAGCAGGCGACACCACTCGCCGCTGGCCACCAAATTTTCCGTTTGGTTTGTGCTGGTAAGTACTTAGCGATCACTTCCGGAAGACAACAGCGACCACCATTTCGCCGCCGACAGGAAAAGTTGTCATGGATAATCGTCTGGCTTCCGCGAGCCGGTCGATTGGCGGCAGTTCGATGCCGCTGCGTCCGGATCCGATCAGCAGCGGGGCGATCAGCAAATGCAGGTAGTCCAGCGCGTTGGCTTCAATAAATCGGGAAACGGTGGCGCCGCCACCCTCGATGAGAATTCGCTGCAGACCTTCGGCGTGCAAGGCGGCCAGGATAGCGGCTGGTTCGAAGCCGTTTTCGCCCGACTGAATTTCCACCCGCCGAACATGGACGGGCGTTTTTACCGGCGCAAGGCCGGTTGCGACCAGCTGCAGTACCGGCGCGTCCGGTTTTTCGAACATCGGCCCGACAAACGGCACCCGGCCAGACGGGTCGATGATGACGCGTACCGGATCGGAACCTTCGACATGACGGACCGTCAGCTGTGGCAGATCGGCAATGGCCGTGCCGGCTCCGATCACCACCGCATCGACAAGTGCCCGCACGCGATGCAGATGTGCCCGGGTTTCCGGTCCGTTGATATAGAACGAGTCGCCGGTTGACGTCGCAATGCGGCCATCCAGGCTCTGACCCAACTGGGCCAGGCAAAAGGGCTTCGATGAGCCCGCGATGGGCAGCAACAGGTCCAGGGCCTCGCGATCTGCTGGAGCCAGCGCATCACTCGATTGCCAATGGTCTTGCCGAATGACCAGCTCGACACCATCGACATTCCGCACCAGGGATTCATCACCTGTCCAGTCATGTCGCGCAGCAGCCAGCAAGGCCGACCAGACCGGTTGAGACAAATCAGTCATTCAACAGGCCGACGCTGGTAGGATGGCTATTCACATAATCTCGCTGGTTGCCGACTAGATTTGTATGTTCGCACAGAACAATGAGAAATCCATGCATCAAGTGGAGCGAGCCATTTTCGATCTTCGGCGCGGGCTGCCGGTGGTCATTCTCGATGACGCATCCGGCCATCAGCCGATTACCCTTGTCTATCCACTGGAATCCGTCGCCGATCCCGATCTCCAGGCCCTGGCCGAGCAAAGTGGTTCCCAACCGGCGCTGACCCTGACCCGCCATCGCATGGCCGCCATGGGTCACCCGATCAGCACCAGCGCCGCAAGCCTGCCCTTGTCCGGGAGGCTTTTACTTTCCAGTGATGAAATCTACCGGGCGGCCACCGGTGAATCCATTCAGAGCGATTTGTATGCTGATCCCCGCCCGGCCAGTCCGGGCGAGCGGGCCGCGCTGGCCCTGATGCGGCGGGCACTGCTGGTGCCGGCCGCGGTCACGGCCTCGATCGAGCCGGGACAGCGGAGCGATATCGCCCGGGCCATTGAGCGAGGCGAACTGCTGGCTGTGCAAGCTCGCGCGGCAGAACAATGCTTCGAGCTGGGCGGCGGATTGCTGCGCCGAATCAGCGAAGCCGAGGTGCCGCTGGCCAACGCCCCGAACAGCCGATTCGTTCTGTTTCGCGAACCCGACGGCCTGCGCGAACATATCGCCGTGATGATCGGCGACACTGACCACTGGCCCGATGCCGTGCCGGTACGTCTGCACTCGGCCTGTCTGACCGGTGATCTGTTCGACAGCCTGCGCTGTGACTGCGGCGAGCAGCTGCGCACCAGCATCGCCAGCATCGAGGCCATGGGCGGCGGCGTTCTGTTGTACCTGGCCCAGGAAGGGCGCGGTATCGGCCTGGCCAACAAGCTGCGGGCCTATGCGCTGCAGGATCAGGGCATGGATACGGTCGAAGCGGACCAGGCGCTGGGATTCGGGGAGGACGAACGTCGCTACGGCGTTGCGGTCGACATGCTGCGCTCTCTCGACATCGGGCGTATCCATTTGCTGACCAACAATCCGCTCAAGGTCGATGCGCTGTCCGCCGGCGGTATCGACGTGGTTGATCAGGATCGTGTATTCGGCTCCGTAACCCGCCAGAACCGACGCTATCTCAATGCCAAGGCCAGCCGTTCCGGCCACCTGCTTCAGGAATTGCTGGGCGAGCCCTGAGCCCGCCTTATTCGCCACCCTACCTACTGCGACACCGCCAGGCCCCGCGTCTGAGGCGTTTCGCTCGGTCACGGGTCCTCACCGTACAGGTGAGTACGCCTCCGGCCCGCTCGGTCGCGAAACGCCTCAGCCACAGCACCTGACAGCGCCTCGTCACGGAAGGGTGGTGGGTAAGGCGGGCTGAGGGGCGTCGAAATCCAGTTCAAGTTGACTGGCCCGGATCATGACCTCGGCCAGCAATCGGGCGTAATGATCGATCAGACGCTGGCCCAGCTCGGCGCTGGCCAGATCGGCGCGGCCAACCACACCTTTCGGATTCAGATCCTCGGCCAGCCAGGCCCAGGCGGCGCGACTTGCCGGACCGAACAGGCTGTCCGATGTTTGCGCGTTGGCGGATGGTGCAAAATTCCTGATCTGCTCTTTCCGGACGGTCTCCGGTGCCAGGTGCAACATCATCGCGGTTTCTGCCTGTCCGCCGTGCAGGCCGTGGCGCAGTTCTTCGGCAGGCAGCGAATCGTCCGGCGGTGAAAAGCGCATGTAGCTGGCCTTTACCACCAGCATTCCGAACCGCCGGCGAAGACTCAGCGCCGCTGATTCCATCACGCCGATATTGCCGCCGTGAGCGTTGACCAGAACCAGCCGCCGAATGCCGCTGTTGGCCAGGCTCTGGCCGACCGATTCGATGACCTGAATGGCCTGCTCGGGCGCCAGACTGATGGTCCCGGGGAAATGCCCATGTTCCTGGCTCGCACCGATGGCAAGCGACGGCAATCGCAGCACATTGGTTTGCGGTTCCGCCGGGTTGCTCTGCAATTGTTCGAGTGCCGCCGCCAGCAGACCTTCTCCGATCATCAGATCGGTAGCAAGCGGCAGGTGCGGGCCGTGTTGCTCGATGGCACCGAGAACCATCACGGCCAGCGTCTTCGGGTCACTCAGCCGGGCCAGCTCCGGAGAGGTCATCGTGGCAAGTTCGTTGATCATCCGCTCAGCAGTCTCCTTGCATACACATCACCCGACGCGAGATTGTCAGCGCCCGCGTTCAACCAGTCCATTGCGTCGGTCGCATTGTGCCACTGCGGCCATCGTAGCCGACGCTGCTCGCCGGCAACCGCGTTGTACTCAAAATCGGCAAGCCGTTCGAGCCGTTGAATGCATTGAAGACTTCGCTCAAGCGTTCCGCGAACAAACTCGAACGACAAGGCCGGGACCGGTTGACTCAAACCCGCCAGTACCTCGGGCTCATGCCCTTCGGTATCAATCTTGATGAAATCCGGTCGGCCGTACCGATGGATCAATGCGTCAAGCGTTGTCACCGGCACAGCGATCTCATCATCCCAGCGCACCTGCGCAAAGCCGGCATGACCGGCCCTGACCTCATCGCGCCACGCTGACGCCAGCGTCGCCAGCGATGGATGCCGGCGACTGGTCGCAAGCCGGGCAGTTCCGGCGGATCGGCCCAGCGCACCGGCGACCAGTTCAACGCCTGGATCGCTGCCATGAAAGCGTTCAAGCCAGCGCATCAGCTCCGGCTGCGGTTCGACCGCAACGACCCTGGCACCGAGTTTGCGAAAGGCCCGGGTGCGATCCCCCAGATGGGCTCCGACATCGAACACCAGGCCACCCGCGGGTACCAGCGGCCGGTACAGGGTCTTCAGACCCGACAGGCGACCGGGCCGGCGATAGATCCAGAGTGACCGGGCCAGTCCGCCCGCGCGCTGCAGACGTCCGCGCAAAGCGCTCATTTCCGGGCTCCGGGACGCTGTTGCTCGGCGACGTTCATTCCAGTTGTGTCATCGTATCGACTCTCGCTTGTATCTGAACGATTGTGCTTCAACGATAATGCCTGAACATCCGTGAAACCATTCTCTCGTCTGCTGGCCACCGGCGCGATCTTCAACCTGTTGATGATCCTGCCCACCTGGTGGCGTGACGGCCAGTCCGGCACCACCTGGCTGATACCGGAAGTCTGGCTGATCGTCGGCCTGGTCGCTCTGGTCCGGCTGCCGAACGCCCTTCAGAGCGCCTGGCTGATGGTTGTCAGTCTGCTGATGACGCTGATCATCGCCAGTCTGCTGGGCGATGCACTGGTGTGGCAGGTGCTCAGCCGGCCGCTGAACATCCTGCTCGATCCGCTGCTGCTCGCTGCGGGTTACCGCTTGCTCGCCGGCAGTCTCGGCAATCCGGCAGCGGTACTGATTGCGCTGTTGACGGCGGCAATCGCCATCGGCCTGGTGATGCTCGTTTTTCGCCTGCTTGGTGCAATGGTGAGCACAATCGCACCCGCGAATGCAGACGCGAACCTGTCAACGGGTCACCGCTGGAAGCCGGCCGGGCTCATGGTTGCGGCCAGTCTGATCATCATGGCTTCAACCGCCGGCCAGCCACCCACAGCCTCGATACGGCCAGTACTGATCCAACTGGCCGTCGAGCAGACCCGTCAAGTAGAAATCACGCTTTCAAGCCGCCAGCGCCTGCTTGAACGGGCGCAGGCCAGCGACATGCAGGCGCGTCCATTACCAGGACTGGCCGGGCGCGATGTGATCATCGTATTTATCGAATCCTACGGCATCAGTGCACTGGACCAGTCCCGCTATAGCAAGATCATCCGGCCGGGCCTGGCCACGGCGGAAAGGCAACTGGCGCAACGCGGCCTGGGCATGGTGTCTGGACGCCTGACCGCACCCATACGCGGTGGTCAATCGTGGCTTTCTCATGCCACCTTTCTGAGCGGACAGCGGATCGATAACGACTACTGGTATCGACTGCTGCTGGATTCGGGCCAGGCGATGATGACCGACGACTTTCGCGCCACCGGTCACACCACGCTGATCATCGCACCGGCTATCGTTCGCCCCTGGCCCGAGGCTGGGAAACTGGGTTTTGACGCGGTCTACCCGGCCGCCGCGCTTGCCTACCAGGGCCAATCGACCGGCTGGGTGACCATGCCGGACCAGTACACCCTTTTCCAGTATTCCAGGCGATTGAGACCCCGCCACCACGAGCCGGTGTTTGCGGCCCTGACCCTGATCAGCTCCCACGCACCCTGGACGCCAGGTCCCCCGTTGCTGGACGACTGGAGCCGTCTGGATGATCCGACGGTCTTTGACGACTGGACGCCACCCGAACGCGATCCCCTGGCGTTCTGGCGCAATACCGACCGCTTGCGCGAGCGCTATGCACAGTCACTGGATTACAGTCTGAAAAGCGCCTTTGGCTGGGCACGGCACTTCCTGCCCGACGATGCCCTGATGATTGTTGTTGGCGACCATCAGGCTGCCAGCCTGATCACCGGTCGTGATGCCGACGCCGAAGTTCCCATCCATATCATCAGTGGAAGCAAGGAACTCCTGCTTGGATTTCGGCAGCGAGGGTTCGAAAACGGTCTGCTGACAGCCGACCGCGCCCCGGTGCACCGCATGGAAGAGGTCCGCGTCTGGCTGCAAAGCCTCTGACTATCCACTGGCGACATCTCCAACGCCTAACGTATTGGTTGACTGGAGGTGAGGAATTGTCTACTAATGAAATCTGACCTGATAGTCGCCCGTCGGACGACTGCGCCGAACTGGCCGGTTACGTCGACAGCGGGAGGGTTTATGGAGCCGGCAGATTTCGGCCATCTGCTCTCACAGATCGAACGCAAGGATCCGTCGGCCTGGGACCGTCTGATGGCACTGGTTTACCAGGACCTCAAGCGAATCGCTCACGGTCAGATGGCACGCATTTCCCCGGGCCAGACCCTCAGTACCACCGTGCTGGTCCACGAGGCCTTCGAGAAACTGGCCGCCCAGGGCGGCCTGCCGGTTCGCGAACGCACCGGATTCTATGCCCTGTGCGCCTGCGCGATGCGCCAGATCATCGTCGACCACTATCGGCGCCGCTCAGCCGACAAGCGCTCGCCCGATCTTGTCGCCTTGGCCGAACACGAATCCCGGCGGGTCAGTCCGGATATCGATAACGCCTTGATGGCACTGGGAAGGGCGCTGGACTTGCTGGCCAGTCACGACGAGCGCCTGGTCGAAGTCTTCGAAATGCGTTACTTCGCCGGACTCACCGATGCCCAGATCGGCCAACGGCTGGATCTGTCCGAACGCACGGTCCAGCGGCTGGCCGCACGCGCGCGTTCATGGATTGCCACCGGACTGGATGATTGAGCAGCCATGGTGCGCTCAAGCAACCTGCTGGGATTGCCGTCGGATGAGTGGCGGCGGCTGGATCAGTGGCTGGATGAGTTGCTTGATCTGGATGCGGCGCAGCGCCAGTCCAGACTGGACCAGATTGCAGCGGATTTTCCGGAGCAGGCCGCCAGGCTGAAGCGCCTGCTGGCCATTGAGCCCGACGAACCGGTGCTTGAGGTCAGCCTGCATGCGGCACTGAACTTTCTTGCCGAGCGGGACCCGGTGCCCGAAAACACGCGAATCGGTGCCTGGCGGCTGGGCCCGAGAATCGGCCAGGGCGGCATGGCCGAAGTCTATCGGGCCGAACGCGCCGATGGTGCCTATCGTCAGACCGTCGCGCTGAAATTGCTGTGGCCGGGGCTGACCGGGGACGAGGCCGGACGGTTCGTCCGTCAGGAGCGCCAGATTCTCGCCGCCCTGGACGATTCACGGATCGCCCGCCTGATCGACGGCGGCCTTACCGAAGAAGGTCGGCCCTGGCTGGCAATGGAGCATGTCGCCGGCGAACCGATCACCCGTTACTGCCGCCAGCATCAGCTCAGCCGGACTCAGAGACTGAAATTACTGATCAACGTGGCCGAAGCGGTAGCGCTCGCCCATCGCCAATTGATCGTGCATGGCGACATCAAGTCAGCCAACGTTCTGGTCACCGAAAAAGGCCAGATCAAATTGCTCGATTTCGGCATCGGCAAGCTGCTTGACGACAGCGGCGGAACAGACGGATCAGGTTCAGGCTGGAAAGCGCTGACCCCGGATTGCGCGAGCCCGGAGCAACGCAAGGGCCGGCCCCCGACGCCTGCCAGCGATGTCTTTCAGCTCGGTTTGCTGCTGCGTGAAGTGATGGTGGACGCACATGCCGGTTGGCAACCGCCAGACCGTCAATTACGCGCCATCATCAGACGGGCGTTGCAATCATCGCCCGCTGAGCGCTACGGCGGTGCCGACCTGCTGGCAGCTGATCTGCGAGCGCTGATCGAGCATCGACCCGTCGATGCACGCAACGGCGGGGCACTTTACCGTGCGCGGTGTTTTCTCAGGCGCCAGTGGCCTGGGGTCAGCCTGACCATGATTGTGCTGGCGGCCGCTGTTATCGCCGCTTTCCATCAGCTCGACCAGGCCCGTCGGCTGGCCGCTGAAAGTGCCGCCAATGCCGCCGTTCTGACCTATCTGGAGGACATGCTCAAGGGAGGTGGTCCGCAACCGGGCAATCGCCCGCGCATTCCGGGACGGCTACTGGAAGATGCCGCGGCACGGCTGAATACGGAAATGATCGAGCATCCGCGCGCTCGAGCGCGGGTATTGAATGTCCTTGGAGATGTCCACCTGGCCCGTGCTGAAGGCCTGCAGGCGCGCCAGCGTCATCAGGAGGCACTCGATCTGGCCATTCGGCATGGGCTGAGCGAGGCCAGTGACCGAAGTCGGGCCGGGCTGGCCGCCGTGGGCATCTTCAGCGGCGACTATGCCTGGACCGAAGTGCTGTTGCGCGATTTGCTGACCGAGCGCCTGGAACGATTTGGTGCCGACTCACCGAAAGTCGCCGCGATCCGCCTGCAGCTGGCCGACCAGCTGCACAGCCGGGGCTACTACCGCCAGGCCCTGGCCGTGGCCGAACCCGCCCGTCAAAGCGGGCACTTCTCCGCCTGGTCAGCCCGGGTTGTGGGAATGATAAACCGTGATCGGGGCCAGTTCCGGCAAGCCCGAATTGCCCTGGAACAAGCGGTAGACCTGGAGCGCTCGGACTACCGGCGGTATGCAGCCAGTCTGGCGGCAACCCTCGAACACAGTGCCCTGCTGGACCTTCACCAGGGACGGTTCGATCAGGCCCAGTCGATACTGAATGAATCGCTTGCCATCCGGCGAGCTCTGCTCGGCCCGAATTGGGAAGGATTGCTCTGGACTCGCCACTGGCAAGCGTTGAGCCACTTCGCGGAAGGTCGGTTCGAACAAGCCGGCGAGCTGCTGGACATCACCATCAGCGACTACCAGCGCTCGTTTGCCGCGTCGAGTCATCTACTGGCGTTTGCCCGCTCCGATCGTGGCTGGGTTGCTCTGGCAACCGGTGATATCGCATCTGCGCGTCAATGGTTCAGCGCAGCGATCGAAGGACTGGAAGCCGTGCAGTCCGGAGATCACCCGCGCCTGGCCGAACCTTTAATGGGCCGAGCGCTGGTCGAGCTCGCTCTGGGTCAGACCATGCGGGCCCGCCAGTCGGCAAAACGCGCACACGCGATCCGCCGGCACCACTTCGGAAACACCCCGGAAGCACTCACCTGGTTGACGACCGCCTGCCAGGTGCTGCGCCTGGCCAATGGATCGTGTCCGTTGCCCGAGACACAGTCCGGAGCGACAACTGGTCTTGATCGTCTTCGTCTCCACCATGCACTGGATGCAATGTTGATGTTATGATATAACATTCATAAACAACTTCCGGCACTCTCCTCCATGACAAAGTCGATGCTCGTCCTGTCCATTTCCATGGCTCTTGGCACTCTCCCCGCTTCTGCACAGGAAGATTCCGATGATTCGATCCAGCATTCAGTGGACCTGGAAAGAATTATCGTCAAGGCGCTTCCGTATCAACGCAGCGCTCTGGAATCCGCTCAACCCATCGATGTGCTGACCGGCGAGGCGCTGGACGACCGGCGCGGGATGACCCTGGGCGAAACGCTCTCGTCACAGCCCGGCGTTCATTCCAGTTACTACGGGCCGGGAGCCGGTCGGCCGATCATTCGCGGCATGGGCGGTCCACGGGTACGCATTCTGGAAGATGGCCTGTCTACAGGCGACGCTTCGGCACCCAGTGACGATCATGCCGTGAGCCTGGATCCGATGCTGATTGATCAAATCGAGATTCTGCGCGGACCGGCAACGCTTCTTTACGGCTCGGGCGCTTCAGGCGGCGTGGTCAACGTGATCGACAACCGGATTCCGGAACAGGTGCCGTCGACACAGATCCAGGGCCGTTTCGATGTCCGCGGCGATACGGTTGCCGATGAGCGCTCCGGCGTACTCCGCCTGGACGGCGGCGGTGGAAATTTTGCCTGGCACTTCGATGGCACCTGGCGCGATGCCGACGACTACAGAATTCCGGGCGAGGCCGAGCGTGATTTCGATGGCCATGACGAGCACGATGACGATCATGACGACGATCATGATGGCGAGCACGCGAACGAAGGTAGTGGGCGACTCAACAACAGTTTTGTCGAAAACCGCTCCGGCACCATCGGGGCCAGCTGGATTGGCCAACGCGGATTTGTCGGCGCGTCCTTTCGCCAGTTCGAATCCGAATACGGCATTCCCGCTCCCCATGGTCATGGCGACGATGAGCACGATGACGATTTTGATGACAATCATGATGACGAGGACGGCCACGCTGGTGAAGAGGAAGAGTTCGCCTTTATCGACATGAAGCAGCAAAGCTGGGACATGAAGGCCGGATTGACCGACCCTGCTCCCGGTTTCACCCGGGCCACCCTGCGCCTGGGTTTCAACGACTACGTGCACCGCGAGATCGAGATGGAAGTCGAGCACGACGACCATGATGACCACGACGACGACCATGATGACGACCACGAACACGAGCCGACCACTTTCGACGTCGAAACCTGGCAGGCTCGGCTGGAGCTCGAAACCAGGCCGGTTCTGGGTTTTGCCGGCGCGATCGGCGTTCAGTTCGACCAGGAAGACTTCCGGGCCATCGGCGAGGAAGCCTTCATTGCGCCGAATGAAACCGATTCTCTGGCCCTGTTCGTGTTGCAGGAGCGCCAGTTTGGTGATGTGACCCTCAGCCTGGGGGGGCGCGTCGAGCAGCACAAAGTCAAGGCTGAACTCGATCACCACGAGGACGATGATCATGATCATGACGACGATGGTCATGACCACGATGACGACGCCATCGATGTCGACTTTGATCGCGACAACCGCGACTTCACCAACTGGTCAGCCAGCATCGGTGCCATCTGGCAGCTTTCCGATCTGTGGCACTCCCGCCTCAACCTGTCGCGATCAGAGCGGGCTCCTTCAGCGGCAGAGCTTTTTTCCAATGGTGCCCACCTGGCCACATTCAGTTTCGAAATCGGCGACCCAGACCTGAACAGCGAGACCACCATCGCCTGGGATCTCGGACTGCACCGCCACAGCGAACGGTTCGACCTGGACGTCAACTTGTTTCACAAAAAGGTCGATGACTTCATCTACCTGGCCGACACAGGCCTGGAAGCGGATGGCTTTGCGGTTCGCCAGGCCATCCAGCAAGACGCCGAGTTCTACGGCCTGGAGGCCCAGGGAGTCTGGCAGCTGCATGCAACTGCGGCCGGGGATTTCGACTTTCGGCTCGGCTACGACCTGGTCCGCGGCAAACTCGATGCCGGCGGCAATCTGCCACGGATCTCGCCCGAACGACTCTCCAGCGGGATCGACTGGCATGCCGGGCCGTGGCGCGCCGGCGTGGAATGGCAACGGGTGTTTCGCCAGGACCAGGTCGCCGACTTCGAGACTCCAACGCCGGGCTACAACCTGATCAATGCAAAGGTCGGATATTCCTTCACCCTGGGCCAGGTGCCGATGGAAGCCTACCTGTCAGGTCACAACCTCGGGGACAACGAAGCGCGGGTCCATACTTCGTTCCTGCGCGACTTCGCTCCGCTGCCCGGACGCAATTTCCGCGCTGGCGTGCGGGGCCGTTTCTGAAAAAACTGCAGATCTGGCGTCGCGGGCTTCTCAGGGGAAGCGATTTGCATTGACATTCGACTTGGCAGCGGTGTAGTCTCAATGCTACGATCATCGACATACGATGCAATTCGTTTGTTGGCCCGCATCCAGGAGAACATCGTTGAATCAGCTTCCTGCTCCGACGCCGTCTGAACTGCGGATTCTGAAATCCCTGTGGTGTGAAGGTCCATCGACCGTGCGCGAGGTTCACGAGCGCATCGCCAGCGATCATGGTCTGAGCTACACCACGACCCTTAAACAGATGCAGATCATGCACGCCAAGGGGCTGGTTGAACGAGACGATTCCCAGCGGGCGCATGTATTCCGCGCCGTCACCGGTGAAGATGAAACCCAGCGCGCCATGCTGGATGATTTCATGACCAGGGTTTACGAGGGGTCGGCCTCGCGTCTGGTGATGCAGGCGCTGGGTATTTCGCGTCCCGCCGACGCCAATGAGCTGGCCGAGATCGATAGCCTGATCCAGAAGCTTCGTGAACAGACCGGCACTGGAGCCTGACCCCATGAACTGGCTCAATCCGGTGCTTATCGAGAACATTGGTCTGACCCTGCTGCACTTCCTGTGGCAGGGACTTGTTATCGGCTTGTTTTACCTGTTGGTCACCGGTTTCTGGCGACCTGCCACGGCGGCCGGACGTTACAACCTGGCCGTAGGAACCCTGCTGGCACTGGGGCTGGCCCCCATCCTGACCTTGATCCACCTCACTTCAGCGGCGGTTACCCCGGTGACAGCAAGCGCTGACAGCTCGGTTCTGCTGAGCCTGGTCAGCCAGGCTGCCGGACAGGCAAGCCCCTCGACGCTGCTGGCCTGGACCGTCACCGGCTGGCTGGCCGGCGTGGTCTTGCTGTCGGTGAGACTGTTGATTGGCTGGCATCACATCATTCGCCTGCGCCGGTCCGCTGAAACCGCCGCGGCCAGCCGTCTCAAGCCTGTGATTGATCGTTTGTGCGAACAGATGCGGATTCACCGCAAGGTTCTGGTCGGCGTTTCGGCACGGGTCCGGGCGCCGGTCGTCGTCGGCTGGCTCAAGCCGCTGATATTGTTTCCGCCTGCACTTCTCAACCGTCTGCCGAACGACCAGATCGAAATGATCCTCGCGCACGAACTCGCGCATATCTGCCGCCACGATCATTTGATCAATCTGATTCAGACCGTGGTCGAGACGCTGTTGTTCTACCATCCTGTAGTCATCCTGATTTCGCGGCGTATCCGTATCGAGCGCGAAAATGCCTGCGACGATCTGGCAGTGGATGCGACCCGCAACCGCCTGGCTTACGTCGAAATGCTGGCATCCCTGGAGAAACTGCGACATCCGGGCACCCGTCTGGCTCTCGGCGTTCATGACGGCCAGATCCTCGGCCGAATCCGTCGGCTGGTCCAGCAGAATCGTCCCGAACGCCAACGCGGCCTGACCTTGCCGGCCCTGCTGATGGTCTCGCTGACCGCCGGGACCGCCGGCGTCATGATGCTTCCCGAACCCGAGTCGGATACCACAAACACCATCATTGAATCGACTCAACCGTCGAACCCGCCAATCGAGCAACCAGTCAATCAAGCGAGTGCCGAAACCAGCGAGTCCTCGCCGACATTTGCAGCGAATCCGATCGCGAGCACCGCGTTCAGCCTGCCCGATCTGGATGAGCTCAGTTACCCGCCGGTCGAGCTATCGGAAACCAGTGTGGAAAGCGACCTCCCGGCATCTCGCGAAACCATCGCTGCGACGGACCAGATCAACCGGCCGGAGCCGGTCACGACACCAGCCAACCTGCCCGTCGTCGAAGATCAGGCCCCGGAAGAGTCCGGGTCAGCAGCTACTACTGACGAGTCGTCGTCCAGTCAAACAACTGATTCGCCAGCAAACTCCGCCGAGCCGCTTGAGCTGGCAATGCGGCTCCCCGCGCGGCCCGAGCCATCCTCGACCGCCCGGCCCGAGCCTGCAGTTGAACTCGAGCCGCCACCGTTGACCGGGGGCACCCTGATCCAGCGCGTCGAACCCGATTTTCCCGGCAATGCTCGACGCCGTGGAACTGATGGAAAGGTCGAGCTGGAGTTCCTGGTCGATGCTGACGGCCGGGTCCGCGATATCAATGTCGTCGAGGAAAGCCCCCAGGGCTGGCGTTTTGGTCAAGCCGCGACCGAGGCCATTGCCCAGTGGCGGTTTGAACCGTACCGACGCGGCACCGATGCGGTCGAGCGGCTGGTCAGGGTCGAAGTCGACTTCGACCTCAAAGCCAGCTGCATGGCAACCACCGGATCACGCCTGCCGCGCTGCTGAGACGAGAACGCCCGACAGAGTACTCCATCTGCTCCGCCGGGGGCTTCGCTGGCTGATCTGCGCGGCGGCACAATGGCGGGTACAATACGGTCGCAAGGTTGAATGTCACAATGACCGCCTTGGGCCACTTAAACCACTCTGAATCCTGGAGATCCAAATGTTTTCACGTATTGCCGTAGCCGCCCTGAGCGCCGGCCTTGCCTTCTCGGCCATCGCCGAAACCCCGAATCTGCAGCCCGGGAACTGGGAGCACACCAGCACGGTGACGTTCAACTCCGAGTTTCCGATCCCGGATCAATCCGATACGTCAACCAACTGTATCACTGAAGAAGACATCAACAATGGTGATGCCTTCGTCCAGGATATGGAAGAGTGCGAAGTCACCCACCGCGACGTGCGCAGCGATGGCATGGACTATTCCCTGAACTGCGACTCGGCCGACGGCACCAGCATGACCATGGAAGCCAGCCTGAAGTTCATGGGTGACAGCATGGAAGGCACCGTCAATGGCGACATGGAGACCCCGATGGGTGCCATGCAGATGAACGTCACCATGACCGGGCGCCGGATCGGCGACTGCTGATCATCGCCGGTGGCCCGGCATGACGCCGGGCCGCCACAGTGCATTTGGTCCCGAGCAAGGGTCCTGCTGCCATGTCTCGTAGCTTCCTGCTGGTACTGATCGTCCTGTGCCCGTCTGCACCGAGTCTCGCCGGCGACATTCGTTTCGACGATGTCACCGATCAGGTCGGCATCCGTTTTTCCCATGACAACGGTCGCCAGGGCGACTGGCAGTATCCGGAAATCCTGGGCGGCGGCTGCGGCCTGGTCGATGTCGACAACGACGGGCGGTTGGACATCATTCTGGTCCAGAGCGGTCCGCTTCCGCGCAAGGCCAATGACAGAAATCCTCCGGATCGACAGCCTGAAGGGGGCAGTCGGTTGTATGCCAATCGATCTGAAATCGTCGAAAACGGCCCGCTGAGTCTCCGGTTCGAGGACATCACTGAAACCAGCAAGCTACGGGCGTTCGGCTACGGTATGGGTGTGGCGGCCGGTGATCTGACCGGCAACGGCTACCCGGATCTGTACCTCACCAATTACGGCCCGAACCAGCTCTGGCGCAATAACGGCGACGGCACATGGACCGACATTACCGCTGCGTCCGGCACCGGTGACAGCGACTTCGGCGTCAGTGCGTCAATCGCGGACCTGAATGACGACGGTCGTCTGGATCTGTTCGTGGTCAACTATGTCGAACACGATCCCGAGCGCAATCCGACCTGTCTGGCGCCGACCACCCGCCGCGATTACTGCGGACCGTCGGTTTTTCCTGCGGCATCGGACCGGTTGTTCATCAACCAGGATGGGACACGTTTTACTGATCGCACCGACCCGGCCCTGACTGACAACAAGCCGCTGCGTGGGCTTGGTGTTGTCATCGCCGATCTCGACGACGACAATTTGCCTGATATCTTCGTGGCCAACGACGGCGACGCCAACCAGTTCTGGAAAAATCTCGGTAACGGTCGCTTCTCCGAGCAGGCGTTGGCCGCCGGAACGGCCGTCAACCGTCATGGCCAGATGGAAGCAGGCATGGGTATCGGACTGGCCGACTACAACGACGATGGCCGATGGGATCTGTTTCTGAGCCACCTGGACGGGGAAAGCAACACCCTGTATCGCAATCTCGGAGACGGGTTGTTTGTCGACGACACCGCAGCCGCCGGCCTGTTGGTTCCCAGCCTGCCGTTTACCGGGTTCGGCACCGGCTTTGCCGATTTCGACCTGGACGGCCGGCTCGATCTGTTTGTTGCCAATGGCGCGGTTCGGGTCGAGGAAGAACAGCGCGACAGCGGTATCGATTACCCGCTGCGCCAGACTGATCTGGTCTTCCGTAATCTCGACGGCCGGCGCTTTGCCAATGTGACCGCCCAGGCCGGACCAGCGCTCAGCCACCCGGGCGTTGGCCGCGGCGCGGCGTTTGGCGATCTGAACAACGATGGACGAACCGATGTCCTGCTGTGTGAAAACCACGGCCCGGCCCGGCTGCTGATCAACCAGACCAACACCGATCATCACTGGCTCGGACTGCGCCTGCTGACCGGCCAACCCGCTCGCGATGCGCTGGGGGCACGGATTGGTCTGGTCAGGGATAACCAGGTCCGGCACTGGCGTCGTGCTGCCAGCGACGGCAGCTACCTGGTCGCCAACGATCCGCGTGTGATCTTCGGCCTCGGCAACGATACCCGGGCCGAGCACATCGTCGAAGTCCATTGGCCGGATGGCAGTACCGAGCGCTTCAGCGATCTTCAAATCGATCGATACCACACTCTCGAACAGGGTCAGGGCGACCGCTACGGATCGGGTCAACCGTGAAGCTTTCGCTGACACCCTTTTTTATCGCGTTGGTCCTTTGTTGGCATTTGCCCGGCTTTCCGAGTGACGACATCGATCAAATTCACCCCGAACTGGACGGCGTTGAGCCGGCCCTGGTCGAGCAGATCCAGAGTGCCCGTGCAATGATCGATGATCTCGCCGACGGCCCTGCCGCCGAGTTGGCCGAGGCCTGGGGCGAAGTCGGCATGCTGTACCAGGCGCTTGAACTCAATACAGCAGCCCTGGCTGCCTATGCCAATGCCTCCCGCATCCACTGGCTGGACGGCCGCTGGCCCTACTTGAGCGGCATGATCGAAGCCGAACTGGGTAGCGGTGACAGGGCGCGTCAGCATTTTCTGATCGCGATGGCGCTACAGCCGCGGCTCGCAGCATCGGCCTGGACCCGGATCGGGCGTTTACTGCTCGATATGGGCGAGCCGGAGCAGGCATTGATAGCCAGCGATAAAGCGCTGGGGATTGACGATCAGTCGGCCGCCGCATTGGCTGTAAGGGGTGAAGCGCTGCTGGCGCTGGAACAGCATGAACCGGCCCGAGAGGCACTGTTGAAGGCGCTAAAGATCGAACCGCGTGCCAACCGGCTGCGCTATCCGCTGGCCATGGCCCATCGCGCCCTCGGAGATCAGGAGGCGATGCGTCGCGAGCTGGAACGCTCGGGTACTGTGGGTGTGGTTCCCGATGATCCGGTCGCTGACTATCTGGCCGAGCATGCCCGCGGCTCGCGCATCCATACCCTGCGCGCGCGCCAGGCCTTCCGGGCCGGCGATCACGCCGCCGCGCTGCGACTGTTCGAGCGCGCCAGTCAGTCGGCTCCGGACGATCCGGTGGTCTGGATCAATCTGGGCGTGACTCAAGCCGAGCTGGGCCAGACCGAGCAGGCCGTGAACAGCCTGGAACGCGCACTGGCCCTGGCCCCGGATCGCGAATCGGCCCGTCTGAATCTGGCTGAGCTCTATCGCGGGCAGGGTCGGAGCGAGGCCGCCTGGAACGTTCTGTCTGCATCCGAAGCAAAACTGGATTCACAGGAGGCGCTTCTGACCCGGGCCCGCCTGGGGCGGGAGCTGGGTCACCTTGAAGTCGCGGCCGCCGACTACCTGGTCTGGCTGGAAACGCGCAAGGATCTCGAAGTCTGGAGCGAGGCGATCTCGGTGCTACTGGAGCTGGGAAGACTTGATGAGGTATTCGAGCTGGCCACCCATCCTCAATTGAATGCTGAAGGCCGGGCAGCCGTCGCCGGCCTGGCTCAACAAATGCTGGAACGGCCCAATGCCAATCTCGCCGAGCTCGCGCTGGCCGCCGGTCTCAGCGAACACCTGACGCGGATCGATCCCGGTATGGAACACGCTCGATTGCGCGTTCAGGCCTTGCTGGCCACCCGGCCGGACTGCCAGGCTGCGCTGAACTGGTTGATGGATCAAGCTGAACGCGCCGAACCAGAGGAAGCAAGGCAGTTTCAGGAGCTCACGCTGGCGCTGGCCCGGCAGCCGCGCTGCCGCAACCAGGATTGATCAATCCCAATCAGAGCTCGAAGCGATCGTCGAAAATCAGGTCCAGCGATACCGTTTGACCATCGACCACGACCGCTTGAAGCAGGCCCGCGGTATCGAGCACCTGAAGCGCGGTCAAGCCACCACTACCTTCGGCGCTCAATGCCAGCACTGCCGACGCCAGGGTCGAATCAGTGCCTGACAGCCACCAGAAATCACCGTCCTGACTCTGACTTGGCGTCTGACCCGGTGTCAACAGGCAGCAGTCGGCATTGGCATGATCGGCCAACACCAGCAGACCGCCGTTGACCGGATCCACGCCGATGATCTGGGTATCGCCCGCCAGGGTCTGCTGCATCAACACCTGCACCAGACCAGTGCCGGCATCGTAAGCCATAAAGCCCGGATGTCCGGCCGGCAAGGTTTCTGCGGCAACAACAGCTCCGGTGGTCAGATCGGCTGAATAGACGCTCCATTCGGCTTCCTCGGCCAGGCGTCCGGCAAAGAACAGGCGCTGACCGGCACTATCAATCGCCGACACCCCGGTCGCAATCTCGCAGCAATCGACATTGGGCGCACCAATATCCGTGGCCACACCCGTGTCCGGATCGAAGGAGCGAAGCAGCAGACCCGTGGCCAGGTCGACCACCTCGACCGAGATCAGCCGATCATTGAGCGCATCGTATTCGAGGACCGCAGTGGGGATCGAATCAATCTCCATGCTGGCCACGCTGTTGCCATCAAAAGCCAGCGTAAACAGGCCTGACAGATCGACATTGTCACCGCCGGTCCAGATCCCCATCGCGAAAAAGCGCTCTCCGGTCGAATCGGTGGCGATCAGTCCGCTGGCCAGGCGACAACAGTCGCCGATTGCCACGGCAGCCGGCGTTACGATGCCGGATTCGGAATCGATGCTTGCCACGCTGAGTTCGCCGGTGCCCGGATCATGGATCAGTCCGGAGAGCTGGGCCTGGGCCGGTACCGTCATCAGAGCAAGCAGGGAAAATCCGGCAGCGGCGACAATCCCGAGACGCCGGGATAGTGAGCGTTGAGTAGCCATTAAAACCCCTTACTCGCTTTCTGTAGCATCGAGCATCCGCTCCAGGCGCTCCAGCCGGGCATTCATCTGCTCCAGCTCCTGGTCCTTCGCGACCAGCTCCTGTTGCAGGGCCTGGGCGGCTCCCAGGGCCACGCCGGCCATATCGGCGACGCTGATGTGACGATCGGATTCGCCCAAACCGAACAGCGCGTAAAAGTCTTCGGCCGTGGGACCAAAATGCAGACCCTGACTCGAGGCTGACTGATAGCGCCAGTTGAACAGGTCCAGACTCGACAACAATTCCAGCAGTCGGCCGGCATCCATGGCGGTCAGATCGGTTTTGGCAGCACGACTGGAGAGCTGGTAGACCGTTCCATCAACGCGCAAGTCACCGCCAGCAATGTGTAACGATGCTGCGGGGTTGTCCGTATTGATGCCGACTCTTCCATTGCGCATGACCAGCAAGTCATCGCCCGCATCCGGAAAGACGCGGAAGGGCAGGTCCGAACTGTTACTGACATTGCGCAGAAAGAAATTGGTCTCGTTGCCGGCCAAATCCCAGATCTGAGGATTGAATCCCGCCGAATTGTCCTGCTCCAGCCGCAGGGCCGGGCTGTCGCCGTCACGCACGTGCAGCTCCACAGCCGGGGTCGGGGTTCCCACGCCGACGTCTCCGATCGAATTGACCCACAGCGCGTTGTTGGGCGCCCCGCCCTCGACACGAAATGGGGTCGTCCCTCCGGTAGCCCATTCCACGGCGAAGTAATCGGCGCCGCCGTTCGCGGTACTGTTAATGGCCACCCGCCAGTCACCACCGGGAAAGCTGCTTGAGTTACTGGTGTCGTCGAAATGAATCCGTAGGTTGTTTTCCTTGAATCGCAGGGTATCGGAACCGAAACTCTCGGCCGCAGCACAATCCATGCCGACGCAAATACTGCCCTGAACCGACAGGTCGCCGACGATGACATCGGAAATCGTGCCGCCGGGCGGGTTCTCGTCACCAGCGAAATCGCCGGCTTCCATCACGCCGGTCGACTCCGAATCAGCACCGAACCAATTGTCATTGATAGTTCGGAATGCCCCGGTCAGGCGCATGCCGTTCAATCCCAGGTCCAGCGTTTCGCCACGTTCACGGGCCGCTTGCAGCGCTTCGCGCTGGGCAGCATCGACTTGCGGCTTGATTGTCAGCTCATAAATGTACTGGCCTTCGGTCCGGGCCATCTCGGACAGATCGAGCTCAACCGGCGCTGCGGCAGCAAAGTCGATCGACTGGACCTGACCGTCCGGAGTGACCAGGTTGAGGCTGGCGCCCGGGTGGTCGGCCGGCACGGACCAGACCAGTTGAGTGCCCTGCTGGCGGGCCTGAATCGTTTCCAGCTCATTGGCTGTCAGGGGCAGGGCCAGGGTCACGGCCAAAAGTCCGACTAGAATTCTCATGGGTAATCCCTTTTTAGAAGCGGTTGCAAATTGCAATATCTTTTGATCATAACGCGCCGCTGAAATCGACACCAGCGCTGATTCTCAGCTCACAGTTGAGTGGCCAGCGCGCCGCGATGGACATCAGGATTGAAATAGCGGGTTTGTATTCCGCTGGCCACGAAACGCTGCGGTTCGGCCGCCTCGATGGTCGCGTTCTTGCGCGCCTGGGTCGCCGACCACCAGCCCGACGGGTAACACGGCTGAGGAAAGCCCAGGGTCTTGATATCGGTAAATCCTGCCTTGGTCATGTTCTCGCGGATGCCGGCGATCAGGTCCTTGTGCAGCAAGGGTGATTCGCTCTGCTGAACGAGGATGCCGCCATCGGCCAGCGCGCGATAGCAATCGACCACGAAACCGGGGCCGAACAGTCCTTCGGCCGGACCGATCGGATCGGTGGAATCGACGATGATCAAATCCATGCTGCCCGGATCCAGCTGCTTGATATGGGCCAGCCCATCATCAAAGAGCAGCTCGGCGCGCGGGTCGTCATTGCGCTCGCACAGCTCCGGGAAATGCTTTTCGGCCAGGCGAGTCACCATTTCATCGATCTCGACCTGGGTGCACTGCTCGACCGATCGGTGCTTGAGCACTTCGGACAAGGTGCCGCAATCGCCGCCGCCGATGATCAATACCCGTTTCGGCGCTGGATGACTGAACAGAGCCGGATGGGTGAGCATTTCATGGTAGAGAAAGTTGTCACGCGTGGTCAGCATCACGAAGCCGTCAATGACCATCAGATTGCCCCAGTCGCGGGTCTTGTATATCTCGATGGTCTGATAGTCGGTCGTCTCATGCGCCAGGCGGGTTTCCACCGCCAGCGACCAGGCCGAACCGGCATCCTTGTGGACTTCAGAAAACCATTTTTCGTTAGCAGGCAGCATCGTTTCAAGCAGTTTTTGGAGTTGCCGACATGGTAGCGCATTTGGCCGGAAAACCCCGGTTGTGTGCTGATAGCGAAAGTTGCTCAGCCATCGGCGGGGACATCAAAAAATCTTTTTGTCGCAAAGCAGCAAAGATGCAAAGAATGTAGAAAATAATTTTCACTGCCTTTCTTGATTGCTTTGCTGCTTCGCTGCTTCGCGACCAGGAGATTTTGAAGTACCAACGAACAAATCTGTTCGACCACGTCGGGGCGGTACAATCCGGGTTGCGGACTTTTCCACGGGATTTGCGATGACAAGCGATGCAATTGGCCAGGCGCGACGACGCTACGCGATCGAGCGCTGGTCGGAGGGCTTTTTCGATATCAATGACAATGGGCAGCTCTGTGCCCGGCCGGGCGGAGCCAACTCCAGCGCACTCGCGCTCGCCGACATCTCCGAGCAGGCCCACCGCCAGGGACTACGTCTTCCACTGCTTCTGCGCTTCCCGGAAATCCTGATCGGCCGCGCCCGCCAGCTGGTAAGCGCGTTCGGCGAGGCGATCGAAGAACTGGGTTATGAAGGGCGCTACACCGCGGTCTATCCCATCAAGGTCAACCAGCAGTCCAGCGTGGTGCGGACCCTGGCCGGCGTCGATGGCCTGGGCCTGGAAGTCGGCAGCAAGCCCGAACTGATTGCCGGCCTGGCCATTGCCCGGCCCAGCACCACCATCATCTGCAACGGTTACAAGGATGCGGCCTATATCCGCCTGGCCCTGAGCGGCGAGCGGCTCGGATTGAAGCCGGTAATCGTGATCGAAAAACCGGGTGAATGGGCGCTGATCGAACGTGAAGCCCGGCGCATGGACGTCACACCCATGGTCGGCGTGCGCTTGCGTCTTTCCTCGCTAGGGACCGGTAACTGGCAGAACACCGGCGGCGAGCGGGCCAAGTTCGGTCTGGCCGCCAGCCAGGTGCTGGAACTGATCGAATCCATGCGCGACAGCGATTGCCTCGACTGGCTGGGTCTGCTCCACTTCCACATGGGTTCGCAGCTGTCGAATCTTCGTGATATCCAGCGCGGCGTGCGCGAGGCCGGACGCTACCTGACCGAACTGGTCAACGCCGGCATCAAGGTCCGCTATCTGGATATCGGAGGCGGTCTGGGCGTTGACTATGAGGGTGGCGGCACCCGCAGCTTCTGCTCGATGAACTACTCGCTCAGACAATATGCCCAGGCGATAGTCGGCGGCATTGCCGAATTGTGCCGCGAGCGCGGCATCACGATGCCCGATCTGATTTCCGAGTCCGGCCGCGCCCTGACCGCTCACCATGCCGTGCTGATCACCAATGTCACCGCGACCGAAAAGCCATCCTCGCGGCTGGAAGCAGCCGTCGACAGCGACCATGCCCTGATTCGGGGCTTGAGCGAAATTCATGATCTGGCCACGACCCGCGAGCCGGAAGAATCCTTCCTCGAAGCCGAGCATCTGCTCGAAGAAGGCCGCAACCTGTTTCTCTACGGCGATCTGTCGCTGATCGACCGGGCCCGACTGGAACCGATGTACCACGCCATTCTCGAACGGATCGCCGGTCAGCTCGATCCCGAACATCGCCGCCATCGCGAGTTGGCCGAGCGCATTCGTTATCAGCGGTCGGCCAAGTACTTCATCAATCTGTCGATCTTTCAGTCGCTGCCCGATATCTGGGCCATCGACCAGGTCTTTCCAATCGTACCGCTGTCGCGCCTGGATGAGCCACCCACCGAGCGGGCCGTGCTCGAAGACCTGACCTGTGATTCCGACGGCCGGATCGACCAGTACGTTGATCGCGGCCTGCTCGAACCGACCTTGCCGGTTCATGCCATTTCGCCCGGAGAGAACTACCTGCTGGGGATTTTCATGACCGGTGCCTACCAGGAAACGCTGGGCGATATCCACAATTTATTCGGCGATACCGACAGTGTCGATGTCTGGACCACCGACGATGGCTTCCGACTGGACAATGCCCGCTCCGGCGATTCGGCCGACGTGCTGCTGGAACTGGTCGGCTACGATTCCCGCGCGCTGATGACCGCCTGCCGCGCCCGGGTTGCTGCCGCCGGCCTGGAACCAGACGAAGCCGAGCGCCTGGAACGGTTGCTGGCCGAAGGCCTGTCGGCCTATACCTACCTCGAAACCTGACATTGCCCGGAAACCCGACAGGAAACCTGACATGAACCAGACTGACACCGAAAAGACCATCGGCTGGATCGGACTCGGCGCCATGGGCTGGCCCATGGCCGGCCATTTGCACGCCAAAGGCTGGCTGACCGCCGTCTGGAACCGCACCGTCGACAAGGCCGAAGCGTTCGCCGAGCAGCACAAAGGGGTCAGTGTGGCCGAAGACCCGGCTGACATGGCCGGCCAGGTTGATGTGATTGCCATCTGTGTGTCGGCAGACGACGATCTGATCGGCGTGATCGATGCGCTTGAAGACTCGCTGCGCCGGGGCCAGATCGTGGTCGATCACTCCACCGTCAGTCCGGCCACCGCCCGGCAGTTGGCCGAACGCCTGGCCCAAAAGGGCGTCGGCTTTGTCGACGCACCGGTCACCGGCGGCGTGGAAGGCGCGATCAAGGGCAATCTGGCCATCATGGCCGGAGGGAACTGGGATGATTTCCACGCCATATCAACCCTGTTCGACGCCTATGCCCGATTGCACCATCATCTGGGTCCCAGCGGCGCCGGCCAATCGGCCAAGGCCGTCAATCAATTGATGGTCGCCGGCATTGCCGAAGCGGTCTGCGAGTCGCTGGCCCTGATGGAGCGCCTGGACCTGCCGCGCGAGCCGATGCTCGAACTGCTTTCCGGCGGGGCTGCCGGCAACTGGTTCCTCGACAAGCGCGGCCGCACCATGCTGGCCGACGAATTCGACGTCGGCTTCGCCCCGGCCCTGCTGCTCAAGGACCTGAAAATCTGTCAGGCCCTGTGCGACCAAGCCGACTTCACCTCCGGCGTACTACGCCAGGCCATCCCCGACTACCAGCGACTGATCGACCACGGCGAAACCGGCCGCGACATCTCGGCGCTGATCCGACTGAAGCACCCGCTGGAAATCTAAGGAACCCCTTTTCCCTCTTCGGGGCGCCCGCTCTACTGTTGGCGCATATCCCGGAATTTATCATCGAAATGTGATGGCTATCACATTCTTGGCCAGGCAGCTTCGCTATCCTCGAACCCCTGTAGCTCGCTGGCAGTCCACCGAATTGTGGATACTGGGGAAAAGGGAAAACCATAGTTGGCGGTCAGCCGACGGAGAGGAAAGAATAATGAAGCAAATAGCACTAGGGATTCTTCTGACAATCATTGTCAGCTCAGGCTGGGCCGATGATCGACCGGCGCCGGCAAGTTGGGCGCTGGAGCGGGACGCGGCGAGTTCGCTGGCAACCGTGGATCAGCTCAGATTCGGCGCGCTTGATCTTGAATCGATCAGCGCTGAGGATGCGCAACGCGAAGCGGTGGGAGAGCCCGTCCGCTTCGCTTTTCCGCACCAGACGTCGTTCGACACGAGCCAACGCGGTACCTGGGAGCAGGCCGGAGAGACCAGCATCTGGCGACTTCACGTCAGTGCCGAAAACGCCACCTTGATCAACTTTGGCTTCAAGGACGTCCACCTGCCCGATGGCAGCGCGCTTTATATTTACTCGCGAAAAGCCGCAGACACCGGTCGAATGGAACGCCACAGTGTAATCGGCCCCTACGATTCCTCGATCAACCGGGATCATGGCGAGTTCTGGACCCCGAATCTCCAGAGCGATGAAGCCATCATCGAAATCAACGTCCCGACTGACTTGCGCGATCAGCTTGGCTTGACACTGGCCCAGGTCAGCCAGGGCTATCGCGGTTTCGGCCAATCCGCGGCCAACTATCACCAGAACCTGGAAAACATCAGCGGTGACGGCAAGCAGGCCTGTGAAACCGAGGGCGGCGCTCGTTCCGGTTCCTGCAATCAGGATGTTGCCTGCCTCAGCGAGGGTGATCCCTGGAATGATCCGCGTCGCTCCGTCGGTGCTTACCAGCGCTCAGGCGCTTTTGCCTGTACCGGGTCACTGCTGAACAACACGGCCAACGATCAGCGTATGCTGTTTGTCACTGCCACTCACTGTATTGTGGAAAGTCAGGCCGCCAGCATCGTGGTCTACTGGAACTACGAGTGGCCCACTTGTCGGCGGCCGGGTGCCAGCGGTGGCACCGACGTCAACCCGCCCGACCCCAATGAAAGCAATTCCGGTGGTACCTGGCTGGCCGCCACCGTCAATCCCTTTACCGGTGGCGGCTGCACCGACGGTACCGAGTGCTCGGATATGACCCTGATCGAACTGGATGACCCAGCCGACCCGGAGTTCAACCTGCACTGGTCGGGCTGGGACCGGCGTCCACCACCCACCGCCTGCGCTCAGGGTCCCGGTGGCAGCACGGACGGATTGTGCGCCACCATCCATCACCCCGGTGTTGATGAGAAGCGCATCACCTGGGTCGAAGACGATATCCAGATTGGCAGCATTGCCGCTTCGAACAACGTTCACTGGCATCCTTTCTGGCATCCGAACCCACCGGAATTGCCCAATATGCCAGACGGTTCTCCGGCAACCATTCCGCCAGCGGTGACCGAAGGCGGATCATCCGGCTCGCCGCTGTATACAGCCGATCGTCGACTGATCGGCGTTTTGAGCGGAGGGCCGGCCTTCTGTGGGGCTACCGGAAGCCAGCTTTCCGATTTCTACGGTGGTCTGTTCCACGCCTGGGATGGCCTGGGAAGTTCAACCACCCGAATGAAGGACCATCTCGACCCGCTCGGCACCGAACCCTTATTCATTGAGGGTATCGATGGCGAGGGCTTCAGCCTGGATGTGGATCCGGTCAGTATCAGTCAGTGCGGCTTCGATGACGTGGTGCTTGCCATTGACGTCACGTCGAATGGAGGCTTTGCCGACCCGGTCACACTCGCCACAATTGACCTGCCGGCCGCCGCCAGCGAAAACTTCTCAGTCAATCCGGTCACGCCGCCAGACACCAGCTCGCTGACCCTGGGTAACCTGGCAACGGTCGGCAGCGGTAGCTATGATTTCACCATCGAGGGCGTTGCCGGTGACCTGACCCGACTGGTACCCATCAGTCTTGACTTGACGGATTCAGCACCGGGGGTTGCATCGATTACCGCACCAACCGAGGGTGCCCTGGGCGTTTCGGCCACACCAACGATTGAGTGGAGCGCGGCCAGTCAGGCGGTGGCGTATGAACTGGAAATCGCCAGTGATGTCGATTTCAATGATGTCGTGTACACCGTGAGCGTCTCCGGCACCAGCCACCAGGTTGAACAGCCGCTGGACACCAACAGCACTTACTACCTTCGCGTTCGGGCCGACAATGAATGCGGTGTGGCCGATTGGTCAGAAACCATCAGCTTCACCACCGAGTCTCTGCCGGGAGACTGTCCATTGGGGACCACCGCTTCCGACCTGATGATGGAAGACTTTGATGGTGGCACTCTGCCTCCCGACTGGAGTACCGCAGGATCCAGCGGTACGGTCACCTGGGTTGCATCGACCGACCAGGCGCACAGCGGCAGTCACTCCATGTTTGCCCAGAATGTCGGCTCCGTAACGGACCAGCATCTGGCCACGCCATCAATCAGCGTTCCGGACGATGCCGTCAGCGTCTTCCTGAATTTCCAGAACTGGCAATCGGTGGAGTCGTCGGATACTGGTTGCTATGACGGTGGTTTGCTGGAAATCTCGACCGATGATGGTGGTAGCTGGACCCAGGTCAGCTCGGATCACATTCTGGTTCGCGACTACGATGGCAGCATCTCTGATGGCTTCAGCAACCCACTGGGCGGGTCGCAAGGCTGGTGCGGCGATCCACGCGACAGCTGGGATCGTTACAGTGTCGACCTTGCCAACTGGGCCGGACAGGACGTACGCTTCCGCTTCCGCTTTGGCACCGACGCCTCCGTGACCCGGGTGGGCTGGTACGTGGATTCGGTCAACGTCAAGGCCTGCCTGGACGGATCACAGCCAATCATCTTTGAGGATCGCTTCGAATCGGATTTACCGTAATTTTCGAACGCTGGATCAGATGCAAAGGCCGGGGACCTCCCCGGCCTTTTTTCTTCGAGCGTAGGTCGGGGCGACGTCCCCGACGGCCCATGTGGCGGGGTCCACCGGCTGTCCGATTTTCGGTGACGAATCCCGGATCGTCAAGATTGGTGCCGAAACCCAACCCGTTGGTGGCAACCGGTTAGCAGGCTTGGATGGAGCGTTTTTCGTACAAGCCAACGAGTGAAACGGTTAACAAGAAGACTAAAGCCAGTATCGTTTTGCCCCAGGAGCCCAGCGAATCAACGGATACAGCCTGATGCCCACTTACTTCGAAGTCGATCGTGTAGAGCAGCGTTCGTTCGTCCGGATCCACGGGGAATGAAGTGGCGGTGTAGTTGACATACGTCATCAGCTGATACTGTCCCGCTGGCAACCCGGGCACAGAGACATCAAACTCCCTTGTGAAAGGAATACATACTTCTTGCGGGATAAAGTCCACGGAGATGATCCAGCCATCAATATTCATATCGATTCCATCGTGATCACTGGGCGCACTGCACCCGACAAGCCGATAGTGAATCACAATCGGCTCACCCTGAATGGGAGCAGCTGGAATTACTTCAACCGGAGTGAACTCCTGAGCTTCCGCTGGATTCAGGTGTAGCGACAGACCGAGTAGAAGTAGTAAGAAGAGAGAAGCCGTTACCCCCTCAAGGGTGGGAAATCCAGGCTTGAAAACCATTGACATCGCCATCCCGGAGTTTTGCCAGAAGTCGCTAATTGTTGAGGGTACGCTGTGATTCGTTAAGGCATTGTTAAGTCTGGCGCTTATGTTGATGAGAGGGATGCCCTCCGGGGCACACTGCGCCGGGGCCAGATCGTGGTCGATCACTGTACCGTTCCGCTATTCCTCCACTTCCACTTGACGGACGCAGCGCCGGAATGTAACACTTAATGTCGTTAAGTAATATATCGCGAGCATAGGCATGGACAATATTTCGATCAAGATTCCAGATGAATTGCGCCAAAGGCTTTCCAGCATCGCCCGGACTTCCCGACTGAGTCAGTCTGAGGTCGTTCGCCGCGCACTGACGCAATACCTTGACGAGCAAGTCCACTCTCGGGATTTTCGAAGTGCCGCCGCACTGGCCAGTGACCTGGCCGGCTGCGTACAGGGTGGTCCACGTGATCTGGCCGCCAACCCCGAATATCTCGATGATTTTGGTCGTTGATGAAGCCCGAAATTCTGCTTGACACCGGACCACTGGTTGCATTCCTGCACGCTGGCGATGATCACCACGATTGGGCCGTGCGCCAATTCGACGAATTCGAAGCACCCCTGTTGACCTGCGAGGCTGTCATCGCCGAAAGTTGCCACCTGCTGAGAAAGATCCCTGGCGCGCCGATTCGCGTATTGCAACTGATCGAGCGCGGCAGCATTCGGATCGACTTGTCGCTGCAACAAGAGCACATGGCATTGGCCGCGCTGTTGAAGCGCTACAGTGACCTGCCGGCTTCCGTTGCCGATGTCTGTCTGGTGCGCATGAGCGAAATCCATGAACCATCCATCGTTTTGACCCTGGACTCGGACTTCCATGTTTACCGAAGGCTGGGACGCAAGACCATTTCAGTAGTGCATCCTTGATCCTGCCTTTTTCACCCTGCCTGTAGCGCGATACCAAATTGCATTGAACGTTTCCCTTTTTTTCACACCGATGGGAGAACGTAAAAATCGCTCTATCGCGAAGCAGCGAAGAATCGTACCTTCCTTCGACTCCCTTTGAAGTTTTAACCCGGCTAGATTAATATGGTCACCCATATCAATCTCTATGTCTGCCCATATGAAAACGACCGTCGAAATCTCGGACGCTGTGCTCACTGCCGCTCGCGAGCTGGCCAAACGAGAACAAACCACCGTCAAGGCGCTGATGGAAAGGGGTCTGCGTAGTGAATTGGCAAAGGCCGAGCAAACGTCCGATTTCCGTCTTCGGCGGAAAAGTTTTGGCGGCAAGGGCTTGCGCAAGGACAACCCGGAAGCACGCTGGGATCGCCTGCGCGAACTGGCCTACAAGGATGAAACCGGGTGATCGCCATTGATAACCCATCCCCGTATTTTCGACCCACCCTCCCAGCTCGAGATTGCGGTTGATCAGATCGAAGCCTGGCTGGAATGCCCCGGACTGCACCTGATCGGTGAAACTGCAAAGCACTGGCCAGACCTGCGGGCCTTGCTGACCAACGCCAAAATCATTGGACCGCGCGTGCACGATGCCCGAATCGCGGCAATCTGCCAACAACACGGTATCGATGAGCTCTGGAGCGCCGACCGGGATTTTTCAGCCTTCCCGAACCTGCGAAGTCGCAATCCCTGTGTGGCCTAGATAGTCGGGCCCACTTTCTCCTCCCCGACTGAAACAACCTTGGAACCACGGAAAACACCGAAGACACTGAAAAAGCGCTTAAAACCTGTTATTTCCCTTTCCGTGAGTTCAGTGTTTTCAGTGATTCCGAACGCTTTTGGATCTTCATCCCAAGACCATTTAAACCACCGAAAACACCGAACAAGCGCCTAATGGAAAACCCGGTTTTTCTCTTTCCGTGAATTCGGTGTCTTCAGTGGTTCCAAACGCTCTTGGATTTTAATTACTCCAGCGGCTTGGCCTGGGCCTTGTGTTTGTTGAAGTAGTCCAGTTTTTCGCGGGCCATCACGCCGCCGAGCAGCACCAGCGCGACCAGGTTGGGTGCGGCCATCAGGCCGTTGAAGGTGTCGGCCACGTCCCAGACCAGTTCGAGCGCACCGACCGAGCCCAGGAACACGAACAGCAGGAAGATCAGCCGGTACGGCACGACCACCGATCGCCCGAACAGGTACTCCCAGCTTTTTTCACCGTAGAAGTTCCAGGTCAGCATCGTGGTGTAGGCGAAAAATGCAATCGCGATGATGATCACGTAGCCACCCGGGCCCGGCAGGCCGGTCGAGAACGCCGCGCTGGTCAGGTCCGCGCCGGTAGCGCCGGACTCCATCACACCGGTCACCAGAATGACCAGTGCGGTCATCGTGCAAACCACCAGGGTGTCGATAAACACTTCCCACACACCCCAGAAGCCCTGGCGAAAGGGAATATTGCGCGCCTGAGCATGAACGATCGATGCCGAGCCCAGGCCCGCTTCATTGGAAAAGATGCCGCGCGCGATGCCGAAGCGAATCGCCATCGCCACGCTGGCACCGGCAAAGCCGCCGACCGCCGGAGCCGGTGAGAAGGCGCTGGTGATGATCATCGACAAGGCACCGGGAATGGCACTGGCGTTCATCGCCAGAATCGCGATGGCGCCAATCACGTAGGCCACGGCCATGATCGGCACGACCTTCTCGGCGGTCACGGCAATGCGACTGATACCGCCAAGCGTCACTACCCCGACCAGGATGACCAGGGCAAACCCGGTCGCCCAGTGCGGAATGCCAAAGCCGGTTTCCAGCGCCTGGGCCATGGTATTGGACTGAACCATATTGCCGATGCCGAACGCAGCCAGCCCGGCCAGAAAGGCGTAAAGCACGGCCAGCCACTTCCACTGCGGCCCCAGGCCTTTTTCGATGTAGTAGAAAACGCCACCGGACACATGCCCGTCGGCATCCACATGGCGGTATTTCAGACCCAGCGTGGCCTCGGCCATCTTGGTCGCCATACCGACCAGCGCCACCATCCACATCCAGAAGATCGCGCCCGGCCCGCCCAGAGCGATCGCCGTCGCCACCCCTGCGATATTGCCGACACCGATGGTTGCAGCCATGGCCGATGTCACCGCCTGAAACGGCGTGATCGCGCCCGGCTCAACCTCGACATCCTTGCGAAACAGCAAGCCGAAACTGTATTTCCAGGCGTGCCCCAGATGACGAAACTGGAAAAATCCCAGCCGGATGGTCAGATAAATACCGGTCCCCACCAGCAGAATCATGAACGGAGGTCCCCAGACAATCCCGTTGACAAAGCCGTTGGCGGTGGTAATCAGATCGAGCATGGCAATTCCCTCTTGAATCGTGGTCGGTCGATAATTGTGATGACAATTCCGCCCGATAGATTAGCGCATCTGGTTCTGGCTGTCGCCTTGCGGTACCATGGCGGCATTGAGGGGGCTGGCCTAAACAGACGACAAAACCATGACCCCCAAAATCCATATTTTCCTGTTCCTTTCCCTGCTCACCACCACCGCCACCGCCCAGATCCCCGGCGACATCACGCTGGATCCTGCGTTTGGGGGTGCCGGGTTTTCCGGCCCGGTAGGCGTGCGCCATGCCGGTGATGGCAGCAACCGAAAATTCATCATCCAGCTAAACGGCCTGGTCCGAATCGTGGACGCTGGCGACAATGTGCTGGCTACACCGTTCCTGGATGTCTCATCGTTGACGTCTGCCGGTGGAGAGCGCGGCTTGCTGGGGCTGGCCTTTCATCCGGACTACTCAACCAATGGGCTGGTCTACATCAATTACACGGACAGCGCTCCCAGCAACGGCATTGTCAACGGTGACACAGTAATTGCGGAGTACGAGGTTTCTGCCGGGGACCCAAACCTCATCAATCCGGCCAGCCGTCGCCAGATCATGGTCATCCCCCAGGACTTCAGCAATCACAACGGAGGCGACCTGCATTTCGGACCCGATGGATATCTCTACATCGGCATGGGTGACGGTGGCGATGGCAACGACCCCTGCAATCGGGGCCAGACTCTGGACCCGTCAACCACCCCTGCAGGGTTCTGCAGGACCGGCGAAGATGCCTGGCTGCTTGGAAAGATGATTCGAATTGATGTGGACAATACGACCCCGGCCGGAAGCAACAATTTATGTGCAGCCAATGGCGATGGGTCGGCCGAGTATGCGATTCCCGCCGACAATCCGTTCGCGGGTGAATCGGACCGATGTGGAGAGGTCTGGTCCTACGGACTGCGCAACCCCTATCGATTCAGTTTTGACCGGGATACCGGCGATATGTGGATTGGCGATGTCGGTCAGAGTACCTGGGAAGAGATCAATCTGGAACCGAACAGCAATCCGGGTGGTCGGAACTACGGTTGGAAGATCTGTGAAGGTGACTGGGTGCGCGGTTCAACGACCAGTCCTTGCACCCTCAACCCTCATGCGCCTCCTGTGATCGAGTATCGCCGGACCGGGAGCAATTGTGCGGTCACCGGCGGCTTCCGCTATCGTGGTCCGATCTTGTCCATGCAGGGCTATTATGTCTTCGGCGATTACTGTGCCGGCGATGTACGATTTGCCAGTGAAGAATCCCCCGGAAACTGGGAATCGGAGAGTTTCGGCGCTACCTTCGGCAATCCTGCCGGTTTTGGCGAAGACGAAGCCGGAAACCTGTACGTCACCTTGCTTGGCGGTCAGATCCTACGATTCAACGGCGACACCGGCCCGACCGACCCGATCTTCGATGACCGCTTCGAACAATAGGTTGACCAGTTTCCGGTAAACGCACCGGGCATGGTTCGAATAGGTCGAGGTGACACCCCCGACGGTCCATGTCGAATCCGTCGGCACCCGTCGGATTTTTGGTTCGATCAGAACCAATCTCGCGCAGAGCCACGAGCGGGTGGTCTGCGCGAGAAATTTTTTGTAGTAGATTTTCGGAGAATGCGTCGGGCTTGGACACGTCGGGGACGTCGCCCCGACCTACGCTCCGATGTCTAATGTGGCACCCCTGAACCCCGAAACCTGAACGCTATCAGTAATTCCTCATCCGACCACCACTCAATTGCCGCCAGCCAACAAACAGCAGAAAAAGCCCCAGCGCCGGCACTATCCAGCGTCCTGTTGGCACCGAAACGGCGGCCGGCAATACGCCGAAGGGAATGATGACCGGATCATCGACAACACCGTTCAGTGTCCTGTTCAAAACCAGTTCGTACTGACCTTCCGCCAGCTCGCCGATTGGCGATTCGAAGGTCAAGAGTGGTGGGGTCGGCAGACACACCGGCGTACCGCTCGCTGTGGCAACCTCGAAATCGATTATGACCTGCGACCCGACCAACATGACGTTCGAAGAGGTCAATTCGTAAAAGCAACTGGGTAGTCCTGTAGTTACAAAAGCCTCCAGGAGTTCACCTGCCACAGATGGCTGAGGGCTCACAGTAACGCTAGGCGGCGAGGGTGGCAACTGAGCCAGCGCCGGCAAGCCGATCATTGCCAAAACAAGGAACGGCGCAAAGACTCGCAGCAAAATCACCTTCAAGTGACACCTCCGATCACCAAAAACAGAATCCCATGATAGCAGTAGACTTCTGGACAGAAGGATTCAGCCCGGCGGCCACACGCTGGATTCCTGATTCAATCTAAACCAATCTGGCGCAGAGACACGCGCGGGCGGTCTCTGCGAGTACTTTTTGTAGTATGTTTCTGGAGAACGCGTCGACATGGTCCCGTCGGGGATGTCACCCCGACCTACGCTTCGATCTCTATTGTGGCTCCCCTGAAACCGGAACCCGGAATCCGGAACCCCAGGTTTTATCCTTCCATCAACTCCCGAACTTCATCCCCCGCCGCCATTCCGTCGGCATATCCGAGTTCAATGAGTTCGCGGCAGTATTCGGCTTCGAACAGCAGAAAGCCGGCCATGCGGCCGTTGCCCCAGGCGCCGATGCCTCTGAGCAGGGTTCTGACGCTGGCCGGGATGCGGTGGGCGTGGCGTTCGGCGACGACACGCAGGTCCTGTGACGGCCGGATCATCAGCGGTTCAACTCGACGCAATCCGGCCGGAGGAGCGCAATCGTCGGTCCAGTCTTCAAGCAAGCGGTTGGTGCGCTCCAGGCGGTCCAGATCGGCGGCCATGCGATCCATGAAGATGATATCGAGCAGGTAGCCGCCGATATCACCCAGGCCCGGATAGGGCTGATCTTCATTGGGTTCCGGGTCCTGGACCTCGTCGCGAGTGCCGATGATGATCATCCGGTCGGCTCCCAGGTTCAACGCCGGCCCCAGCGGTGCGGTCTGGCGCATGCCTCCGTCACCAAAATACTCATGCCCGATACGGCGGGCCGGAAAGAGGATCGGCAGGGCGGTACTGGCAAGCAGGTGGTTGTGATCAATCAGCGCCGGTTGACCAATCCGGCGAGGCGCCTGCCAGCCGGACACGTCCGGCCGAGCCTGAAAAAAGGTGACTGCCCGATTGGTTGAATAACCCGAGGCCGTGATCGTCAGCGCGCGCAATGCGCCGGACTCGACGCACTGGGCAATCGCATCGGGTCTGAGCTCGCTGGCCAGCAGCTCGGCCAGCGGCTGATTGTCAAACAGGGATTTCGGGTTGGCCACACCCAGACCTCCCAGGGTCATGGACGCCAGCCAGTGCAGGCCGCTGGTGAGATTGTGCATCCAGCCGGTTCGATACACATGATGGCAGCGCAGATTGCCCCAGAAGTAGGCCAGCCGCTCGGCGCCCTTGGAAAAATCATCGGCGTAACTGGCCATGACCCCGGCATTGATTGCGCCGGCCGAAATACCGGTGATGATCGGAAACGGGGATCGCTGGTCAGGGAGCAGTTCAGCCAGGGCCTTGAGCACTCCGACCTGGTAGGCTCCCCGGGCGCCGCCGCCGGGCAGCACCAGCGCGGGCATCGGAGTGCTGCGCCTATTCACCCGTCAGAACCATCGCCTCGTGACCATTTTCCTGCAGCCGCCGCCGCGCACCATCGGCCGCCCGGGCGCTATCGAACGGCCCAACCCGGACCCGATGCCAGGTCGCTTCATTGACCGTGACCGTCTGAATACTCGTATCCAGACCGAGCAAGGTCAGACGTGCGCGCAGACTGTCGGCATCGGCCTGAGAGCGAAACGAGCCGACCTGGATCATGTAAGGGCCGTTCGGCGCGGCATCGTCGCGTTCGCGGGCCCGCTCCTCGATTTCGCGTTGCGGTACGACCACTTCGATTTCGGGCAGAACGGTAAAGAAATCGTACTGGCGCGAGCGACCGTTCGATTCATTTTGCGCGATCGGTGGTTCGTCGTGACCGGCGGGCAGTCCCGACGGGGTATCACTGCCACTGGGCAGGTAGCCGCCGATCCAGGCAACGGTGGCGATCGCCAGCCCGCAAACGACCCCGGCAGTAAAACTCAGCAACGCATGGCTGCCTGACTTTGCGCTGCCGCGCCTGGCCTGGCGGCGAGCCACTACATTTCCTCCGGTGCGCCGACACCGATCAGGGTCAGACCGTTGCGCAGCACCTGACCGGTGGCCGCGACCAGATTGAGCCGGGCATTGCGCTCATCATCGTCATCGACCAGGAAGGTGCTGTTGTTGTACCAGGCATGAAAACCCGAAGCCAGATCATGCAGGTAGTGAGCGAGCATGTGCGGCGCGCGCCGCCGTGCCGCGTTCTCAATCACTTCCGGGAAGCGTCCGAGGGTTCGCAGCAGAGCCTGCTCATGCTCGCTGTCAAGTTGACCAACGGCCGCCTCGCCAATCGCCTGATTGTGACGCTGACCGCGGCTGTCGAGCTGACGAAACACACTGGCGATGCGCGCGTGGGCGTACTGAATGTAGTAAACCGGGTTGTCGTTGGCGCGCGATTTGGCGAGATCGAGATCGAAATCGAGGTGCTGCTCATGCGAGCGCATGACGTAGAAATAACGGGCGGCATCGTTGCCGACTTCATCGCGCAGTTCGCGCAAGGTGACAAAGCTGCCCGACCGGGTCGACATCTGGACCTTCTGGCCACCACGAAAAAGTATTGCGAACTGAACGAGCTGGAACTCCAGCCGGTCGGGGTCTTCGCCCAGTCCCCGCGCGGCCGCTTTCAGACGCGGAACGTAACCGTGATGGTCGGCACCGAAAATGTAGAGCGCAGTGCCCGAACAGCGCTCCAGCTTGTCCAGCAGGTAGGCCAGATCGGAGGCAAAGTAGGTCGACCGACCGTTCTCCCTGACCACCACTCGATCCTTGTCATCGCCCAGCTCGGAAGCCTTGAACCATTTGGCACCGTCTTTCTCGTACAGCCAGCCGGCCTTGTCGAGCCGCTTGATGGCGCGTTCCAGCGCACCGGAGCTTTCCAGTTCGCGTTCGGAAAACCAGCGCTCGAAACGCACGCCGAAGTCGTCCAGATCGTCGCGAATGTCGGCGACCATGGTTTCCAGGGCGGCGTTGAAACAGGCTTCGTAGCCGGAATCACCGAGCAGTTTGCGAGCCCGGGCAATCAAGGCATCAATATGCTTTTCGGGATCGCCATCCTCGCCATCGTCCGGTAATCCACTGCTGACCACGTGCCCGGGATGGCGCAGATCATCTCCGTGACGGCTGCGCACTTCGCGTGCGATGTCGTAGATGTAGTCGCCGCGGTAGGCATTGCTTGGAAAGTTGACCCTCTCTCCGGCCAGCTCCAGATAGCGCAGCCAAACCGACACTGCCAGGATATCCATCTGCCGACCGTGGTCGTTGACGTAGTACTCGCGCTGCACCCGGTGACCCGCGGCCCGCAGGATGGCGGATAGACTGGCCCCGAAGGCAGCACCTCGACCGTGTCCGACATGCAGGGGGCCGGTCGGGTTGGCGCTGACATACTCAGCCAGTACGTCCGGTCGGGATCCTTCATCCTGAAAGCCGTAGCGGTCGCCTTGAGCCAGCACCTCGCGCAGAACCACCCGGAGATAATGCTGGCTGGCAAAGAAATTCAGAAATCCGGGACCGGCGATTTCGACCTTGTCGACCCGCTTTGAGGCCGGCAAGCGCGCCTTGATCAGCTCGGCCAGGTCGCGCGGCTTCTTGCCCAGCGGCTTGGCCAGGATCATGGCGATATTGCAGGCATAATCTCCGTGCGAGGAATCACGGGTCTGTTCGACCTGGATGTCGACATCCGGGTCCATGACCAGCTCACCATCCCGCTTGAGATAGCCCAGTGCCTGGGCGACCAGTTCTACGATATGCGCACGCATGTTCCGCCAATTCGTCCTGCAAAGACGCTATTGTAACGACTGCCTTCGCTCAAAAGGTCCCCGCCGCTCAAGGGACTGCATCGGCGGTCGGACCCGGCAGCGATGCTTTTCCACAGGGGCTGTGGATAAGGGTGTGGACGAGGTGCGAATCAACGGGCAATCCGGCCGCCGCCGCTGACTCTGCTGCGGATTGGTCAAAATTTTGACAAATTGATTAGTTGCTATATTTCAGTGAGTTAGCGAACAAACCACGATTTGAGATCAATGTATTCCAAGTAAGTCTCTGTTTCACCGTGCAGCAGCGCGCATGTGAATAACACCAATAAACAGGCAGGTCAATATGACGGAAAGAAAATACCTTGAGGCAGCACCGCAGATCGGAAATCGTGTCTGGATTGACCCGGATGCAACGGTCATCGGCGATGTTTACCTGGCCGATGACGCTTCCATCTGGCCGCGCACCGTACTGCGCGGCGATGTCAACACGATCAGCATCGGTGCCCGCACCAATGTGCAGGACGGCACCATCGGTCACGTGACCCACGATGGCCCGTATTCACCCGGCGGACTGCCCCTGGTACTGGGCGAGGACATCACGGTGGGCCATGGCGCCATTCTTCATGCCTGCACGGTCGGCGACCGCTGCCTGATCGGCATGGGTTCGCTGATCCTGGACGGTGCGGTGATCGAAGATGACGTGATGCTGGCCGCCGGCAGCCTGGTCAGCCCGGGCAAGCGACTGGAATCGGGCTGGCTCTACCGCGGCCGCCCTGCCGAACCGGTACGCAAGCTGTCCGAAAAGGAACTGGAAATGCTCCGCTACTCGGCCTCCCACTACGTACGTCTCAAGGATCGGTATTTGAACGGAAACGGGTAAAGGGAAACGGGAAAAGGGAAAAGGGTAAAAGGAAAATCTGATTTGTGGCTCTACCCCCTTCTCTCCCTTTCCCCTTTCCCCGTTTCCCTTTCCCCTTTTCCCAACCTAGATTCCGTTCAGGACCCAGGCTGAGGAGTGGTGTTGGAGGATGGTCCAGGTGTCGTTTTCCTGGCCGAACACGAAGGTGAAGCGGGTTCGGGCCTTGATTTCGTCGTCGCCCGGCTTGTCGCGCCAGGTAAAGATGTAGTGGCCGGCGGCCAGGATCAGGTCGCCATGGCAACGCAGACGAAGGTTGCCGATGGATGCATCAATGGCATCCCGGTCCAGGAACCGCTCGTAGTAATCGTGCACCTCGACCGGCTCATCGCGAACATGCGAGGCCAGCGTGCCCCAGAACTGGGCGGTGGGATGGTAGAGCGCTGCTACCGCGGGTGCATCACGCTGACCTACCCGGCTGACCCATTCATCCATCAGGCCACGAACTTCGATTTCCTGTTCAATCATCTTTCTCGTAAACTGACCGATATCAGCGCACTATTCTACAGGGAGAATTCATGAAGGCCGACGTGCCCGGCATTGCCGCCAACAATCTCGATATGCCCGCCCTGGGCTTCGGTACGTTTGAACTTGATCCGGATACAGTTCGGAAAATCCTGCCCGAGGCACTGGACCTCGGCTATCGCCATATCGACACGGCCCAGATTTATGGCAACGAAGCGGCGGTCGGCGATGCAATTGCCGTTTCCAGCGTGGCACGCGATGATGTTTTTCTGACCACCAAGGTGTGGGTTGATCAGTTTGGTCCTGATGATCTGCTTCGATCAGTCCACGAGAGCCTGGAGAAGCTGCGTTGCGACCGCGTGGACCTGCTCCTGCTTCACTGGCCGGTGTTTGCCGACACCGGCATGGGACCAACGCTGGAGGCGCTGATGCGTGCCCGCTCCGACGGTCTGACCCGGCATATCGGACTGAGCAATTTCACCATTGCCCAGACCGAGCAGGCGGTCGCGTTTTGCGGCGAGGGGCAGCTGGCTACCAATCAGGTTGAATACCACGTCTACCTCGGCCAGCAGCGTCTGCGCCGTGTTCTGGCCCGACACAATCTGGTTCTCACCGCCTACATGCCGCTGGCCAAGGCTCAGACCGTCAATGACCCGGTGCTCTGGGAAATTGGATCACGCTACGGCAAGACTGCCGCCCAGGTGGCGCTGCGCTGGCTGGTCGAACAGGATCGGGTTGCCGCGATACCGGCAACGTCCAATATCTACCATGCCCGCGCCAATATCGAACTGTTCGATTTTTCGCTCGACGACGAGGATCGCAAGCGCATCGCCGGCCTGGACAAGAACCGGCGCATCTGCACCCCGGAGAGCTTGTCGCCGGAATGGGACGATTGAATAAGGCAAAGACGGCTTCAGGGTTCAGGAAAATCGTAGATACTCTGTTCCCGGTCAAGCTTTTTCGGGTTCGATAGCGAACAATTTCGCACTGTCGAAGGGCTGACCAGTCTTCATGCAGGCCCAAAGCCCGGTGAGCATCTTGCGCTGGATGGCGCACAG
>Ga0208979_100306_pt1 | contig 45990 bp, 40 predicted proteins | sample HotLakConsUCCSLE_FD_184738 | JGI IMG/M metagenome (GOLD analysis project Ga0208979, IMG submission 184738) | Hypersaline microbial mat communities from Hot Lake, Washington, USA - Hot Lake Consortium UCC-SLE (SPAdes) | ecosystem: Environmental > Aquatic > Non-marine Saline and Alkaline >... | reverse complement strand
CTGGCGCACGCCGCTGGAAGTCTACGCCGAGGTGCTTAAGAAATCCGTCGTCGGCCCGAGCACGCTTCAATAGTGTTGCACTTGGAACTTGAGGCCGCCAATAGTCATTTCGTTGAGTTCTAAAAGTTGTCCGACTATATCAGTCGGAAATTCTACCAGCATTCCATGGTATTTGATCTCTGAAATCACGGCTTCATCTATTACCGTGCCTCCAAGAACCAAAACTTCCTGACGTATTGAGTCCGAGAAAGTCTTCCTCAGAGCCGCATTTTTTGAATGCCAAAACTCGAACTCTAGGCTGAGAGTTCTTTCAGTAGTTGCAAGTTGATTACTGATTATCTCGTGCACATCTGGAGGAAGCCGGTCTCTAGGGCCCCATGGACGAATGTCCACTAAGAGGTCAAGTAATCTAGACCAGTTTGAAAATCCAGGTGGAAGTTTCTCTCCTTTCTGATAACTAGTCCACAGAGACAGGAGTTCTCGCAAAGACGCTTCGCTCGGTAGTGCGATATATATCTTTTTCTGAATATTGCTAGTTGGTTGGTAAGAGTTTTTAAAGTCTTTGTCAGGTTCTAATTCTGCTTCAAACTCTCCGAGGTATTCAAAGCCAAGTCTTGCGGCCTCTTTCGCAAAATCCTGAATACCCTCTGCTATTTCCAAAACCAGCGCTCTTTCAGGAGCTATGCTGGAAGGATCGTCGCGTAGCTCTCTCAGGTCACGGTGGTCATCAATGGCAGAGCGTAGTTTAGAAAAAGCTTGTCCTAACCTTTCAGATTGACGACTAAAGCCAGGGCCTGAGACTTTTGGTGGGTTTGGCTTACCGGTTTTAGGTTTGCTTTTTACTGGCTCGGGTATTTTCAGAAATGGAAATTCCACTATTATTAACCTCTTCCATGTCGTCTGGCTGTCCGGCTTTGTCAGCCCAGATTCTTAACTGTTCACTGATTGTATCTTTCATGGATACATTTCCAACCCTTAGTACATGACGTCGTTTAACATCAAGACAGAATTCTTCAGCTTCGGCAAACGAAATTCCCCCCAATCGTTTTGCTATAGCTTCACCACGCCTACCAAGAGGCTCATTTGAAATCATAAGGCGCTGCTCAATAAAATGACCTATTTGAGCCCTGCTAGGTCTTGGTAAAGTGATTCTTACTTGGAATCTACGCCAAGCAGCCCGGTCGAGTAGTTCATGATGGTTAGTCGCTGCAACTAAAACGGTGTAGCTAGGAAGGGCGTCGAATTGGAGGAGCAAGGAAGTCACAACTCGTTTAATTTCACCAGTTTCGTGCTCGTCGCCGCGCTCCTTTCCAAGTGCATCGAATTCATCAAAAAAGAGAACGCACGGCCTGCTACGAGCAAAATCAAAAATCCTTTTGAGTCGGCTGGCGGTTTCTCCAAGATAGCTGCCTATCACCGATTCATAGCGTACTACGTAGATAGGAACCATTAGTGCCTCAGCAATTGCTTCAGCTACTGATGTCTTTCCATTACCAGGAGGCCCAACAAGCAAGACTTTATTTCGTGGTTCCAAACTGTGGGCTCGAAGCAAGCTTGCGCGCTGTTGTTCTTCTACAAGATGAGAAATTGTGTGCCTAGCTAATTCGGGTAGAACAATATCGTTGAGCTGTCTTTGTGGCTCTTTTTCGATAAGGAAATCATTTGCCTGACGATTTGCTAGCCGAGTGTTATTGGGGCTACGGTCTAAATTTTCGCTATATGCCTGTTGTATGCGCTTGGCAAGTACAGAGTGATTTTTTGATTTTTCATCAGCAGCGAGCGCGTTCACACAGGCTTCAAGTTTCGCCGCGTCTCCAGACGCACTGGCTTTTACAAGAGATAGTATGAGATCACTTCGTGCCATGAATGTAGCTGCTCTGGGTTAATTGGTTTTAGCTGTAGTGTATACGTTTTTGTTTGAGATACGAGATCATGGTGAATAAATTGGATAATTCACCATTTTTTATATTTCAAGGCAAGCATCTACATGCAAGGCACGGGGAGGGTAAAAGCATTAATTAACAGGAAGGTTGTCGATGTTATTGGTGCCCGGAGCCGGACTTGAACCGGCACGGGGTTGCCCCCGAGAGATTTTAAGTCTCTTGCGTCTACCAATTTCGCCATCCGGGCAGCGCAACGACGGGCATCGGTGCACATAAAAGTGGAGGCTGGAGTCGGAATCGAACCGGCGTACACGGAGTTGCAGTCCGCTGCATAACCACTCTGCCATCCAGCCTCATTGAGTCGTTGGAGCGGGAAAGGAGATTCGAACTCCCGACCCTCGCCTTGGCAAGGCGATGCTCTACCACTGAGCTATTCCCGCTCGACTCGAGGGCGAATTATACGCAACGCATTTAGCTTGTCAATCAAACATTTTGTGGCCGGCCTGCTTTTGCGAATCAGCCACTTACATAGAGCGGCTGAGGTGCGGCCAGGCGGATTTCAGGTATTGGATCATCGACCAGAGCGTCAGTATGGCCGCGGCGTACAGAATGACTACGCCAAGCTGTGCCAGCGGGTGTTCCGGGGAAAACGCCAGCAGCACCAGCAAGGCCACCATCTGCAGGGTGGTCTTGAGCTTGCCGATCCACGAGACGGCCACCATGCCTCGCTTGCCCATCTCCGCCATCCACTCGCGCAGCGCTGAAATGACAATTTCACGGCCGATGATGACCAGCGCGGGTAGCGTTAAGATCAACGTGTCGAAGCGTTCAATCAGTAGTGCCAGCGCGACGACGACCATCAGCTTGTCGGCCACCGGGTCCAGAAAGGCCCCAAACGGCGTGGACTGATTCCAGCGGCGTGCCAGATAGCCGTCCAGCCAGTCGGTTATGGACGCTAGCCCAAACAGGCCGGCGGCGATAGGCATGCTCCAGCTGAAGGGCAGATAAAACAGCACCACCAGCAGGGGGATGAACGCGATTCTAGCGAGCGTCAGGATGTTGGGTATATTCATCGCGAGGTGCGATCCTTGCCGTGGAGTCGTGGAAACAAAAAGTGTGGCGCTATTCTATCTGCCTTGGCCGATGGCATCCATGTCCGCGATGCGTTTATCCGTGCAATGCACGATAAATACTTTCGGCCAAGGCCTCGCTGATCCCCGGGACACGGGCCAGCTCGGCGCTGCTGGCCTTCTGTACCCCTTGAAGACCGCCAAAGAAGCGTAGCAGTTCACGCCGCCGTTTAGGGCCCACCTTGGGGATGTCCTGAAGCGTCGAAGTGCGGCGTGTCTTGTCGCGCTGGGCGCGGTGGCCGGCAATGGCAAAACGGTGCGACTCGTCGCGAATATGCTGAATCAAATGCAGCGCCGGCGACGCCGGGTCGAGGGGCACTGGCGTTTCCGGGGTGTCGAGAAACACGCTTTCAAGGCCGGCCTTGCGCGTCGTGCCTTTGGCGACGCCGAGCAATGTGATCGTGTGGATATCGAGGGTCTCCAATACCTCTCTGGCCATATTCAGCTGTCCCTTACCGCCGTCGACGATCAATACGTCCGGCGGGGTCGCTTCGCCGTTCTTGATCCGTTTGAGGCGCCGCGTCAAGGCTTGCTGCATGGCGGCATAATCGTCGCCTGCCGCCACGCCTTCAATGCGGAAGTGACGATAGTCGCTCTTGCGCGGGCCCTGCTGGTCAAACACCACGCACGACGCAACCGTTGCCTCGCCGTGACTGTGACTGATGTCGAAACATTCCAGCCGCTGGGGCGTTTTATCGAGCCCTAGCGCCTGCTGCAGGGCGCTGAAGCGCTCGCTGAGCTGACTTTGATTGGCAAGCTGCGAGGCTAGCTGCTGCTCGGCGTTGGTCATGGCTAGGTGCTGCCATTGGGCGCGGTGCCCCCGCACCTGGCTGGTGACCCTGATGCGCTTGCCGGCGTGATGCGAAAGCGCATCCGCCAGCAGGGCAGCATCGTCGAGCGGGTGGCTGGTGATCACTTCGCTGGGAATATTGTGCGGCTGACCGAGATAGTACTGGCTGACGACCTCGGTGAGCAGCAGTTCGGGCGTAAGGTCGAGGTCGTTCTTGGGCATGTGGTGGCGCGCGCCGAGTAGCCGTCCGTCGCGCACGCTCAGCACCGAAATGCCCAGGGCGCCTGGGCGCTGGGCCAGCGCGAAGATGTCCGCGTCACCGCTTTCGGTATCGACGAACTGGCGCTGCTGGAGCTGGCGGAGCTGCTGTATCTGGTCGCGAAAGCGTCCGGCTTCTTCGAAATCCAGCGCTTGGCTTGCCGCCTCCATCGATGCGGTCAGCTCCTGTGTGACGTGCTCGCTCTTGCCTTCTAGGCACATCACGGCGTGCTCGACGTCGCGCTGGTAGTCCTCGGCGGAGATGTAGTCGACGCAGGGCGCGCTGCAGCGTTGAATCTGATACTGCAGGCAAGGGCGCGAGCGGTGCGCGAAAACGCTGTCTTCGCAGTTACGGATGCGGAAGATTTTTTGCATCAGGGCAAGGCTTTCGCGTACCGCGCCACTGCTGGGGTAAGGCCCCAGATAGCGTCCGTCACCACGCCGTTGACGGGCGCGTTTGTACTCGAGCGCAGGGTAGGGATGCCGGTCGCTGACAAACACGAAAGGGTAGGATTTATCGTCGCGCAGCAGGATGTTGTAGGGCGGGCGCAGCTCTTTGATCAGCGTCTGCTCGAGCAATAGGGCTTCTGTCTCGCTACGCGTGACGGTGACCTGAACATCCGCGATACGCCCGACCATGGCCTGGGTCTTGGCGTTGAGCTGGCCACGGAAGTAACTGGCCAGGCGGGCTTTCAGGCGTTTAGCCTTGCCGACATAGAGGGTATCGCCCGATGCGTCCAGCATGCGGTAAACGCCGGGTGACGTGCTTACCGTGCTTAAAAATTTCTTGGCATCAAAGGTCATTGTCAAATGTAGCTGCCTTCAAAATCGGCGAGTGGTCATTGGGGAGAGTTAGCCTTCCGCCCGATCAAACCCTTCAACCAACCCATGGCGCAGCGCAAGATGTGTCAGCTCTACGTCGGTGGCCACCTGGAGCTTTTCAAACAGCCGGTAGCGATAGGTGTTGACCGTTTTGGGGCTCAGGTGCAGGCGGTCGGAAATGTCCTGGACCCGCTGGCAGTTAACGATCATCAGCGCTATTTGCAGCTCGCGGTGCGACAGTTGGGTGAAGGGGCTGTCTTCGGTGTTGAAGTGTAACATGGCAAGTCGCTGGGCAATTTCCTGGCTGATGTAGCGTCGGCCATGAAACACCTCGCGTATGGCGTTGACCATTTCAGCGGCGTCGGTGCCTTTGCTCAAAAAACCGGAGGCGCCAGCTTCGAGCATTCGCCGCGCCACGTTATCTTCCAGGTGCCCGGTCAGAATCAATACCTTGATGTCTTCCATGCCGCGATGAATGCGGCGGGTGGCTTCCAGGCCGCCAATCCCCGGCATGCGGATGTCCATGAGCACAATGTCGGGCCTCAGCTGGCGGCACTTGGACACGGCGCTTTCGCCATCGTCTACCTCACCCACGATCTGAATATCGCTCTCATCATTGAGCAGGTGGGCAATACTTGTTCTCACCAGGTGGTGATCATCGGCGATTAAAACGTTGATCAAAGGACAAGCTCCTGCATTGAGACGTCACAATACACATGCGGTGGATTCCAGAAGCTGGGTCGATGTCGCGTGCGCCCCATCAGCCTTAAATGAGCTGGCTGATCCGACTGTATGACCCTGTTGTGGCCTATAGAGTGCCACAGCTGTTGGCAAAGGAGAATTAGTAAACGATGAAATGCGTAAAACCTTGACCCGTGAACGTCGGCATCGTAGCATGCGCATCGCTGTTGCAACGACAGCACGTGGGGCCTTAGCTCAGCTGGGAGAGCGCAACACTGGCAGTGTTGAGGTCAGCGGTTCGATCCCGCTAGGCTCCACCAAGTTTATTGAAAAAAACGCCCTGCCGGTTTCACCGTCAGGGCGTTTTTTTTGGCATGTAGCAAGCTTGGTCAATAGACGTGGCTATGAGCTCACTTTACCCAGCAGCAGGAATTCGATAAGCGCCTTTTGGGCATGAAGGCGGTTGCCGGCTTCTTGCCAGACCACGGCACGCGGGTCGTCGAGCAGCGTGTGGCTGATCTCTTCGCCGCGGTGGGCAGGCAGACAGTGGAGAAACAGCGCGTCGGACTTGGCGCGATCGAGCAGGGCTTCGGTGACCTGGAAACCCGCGAAATCCGCCTCGCGTTTGGCCTGCTCTTCTTCCTGGCCCATGGACGCCCAGACGTCGGTGGTAATCAGGTCGGCGTCTTCGGCGGCGGCGTGCGGGTCGTGAAGCAGGCTAACCTGGTCACCGGCGGCGGCCATGATATCGGCCCGCGGCTCGTAGCCCTTGGGGCAGCATACCCGGAGGTGGAAGCCGAACTGACGGGCGGCGTTGATCCATGAATGACACATGTTGTTGCCGTCGCCAATCCATACCGCCGTGCGGCCCTTTACGCTGCCGCGCAGCTCGGTCCAGGTCATGACGTCAGCGAGCAGCTGGCAGGGATGGTAGTCGTCGCTCAGCGCGTTGATGACGGGCACGTCGCTGGCCTTGGCGAAGGTTTCAAGCCCGGCGTGGGAGAAGGTGCGAATCATCACGGCATCGACCATCTCGGCAAGCACGCGGGCGGTGTCTTCGATGGGCTCGCCGCGGCCCAGCTGCGTATCACGGGGAGACAGAAACAGCGCATGTCCGCCAAACTGCGCCATGGCGGTTTCGAATGACACTCGCGTGCGGGTCGATGATTTCTCGAAAATCATCGCCAGCGTCCGGTTGGGCAGGGGCGTATAGCGAGGCCCCTGGGCCTTCAAATTGCTCTTGATAGTGATGGCACGCTGGATCAAGTAATGCAATTCGTCGGGCGTCAAGTTCAGTAACGTCAAAAAATGGCGTGTCGCCATGAAGGTAGTCTCCGCGCAAAAACCCTATCCTAGCGATGCCCTGGGGGATGCGCAACGTGGTTGGCACGCGTAGAATGGCTATCACCTAATAAGGTTGAGCAGTACGCTCGGGTATTTCATGATGTCGCCCCTTGTGCGCTGCACAACGAATCAATCGCCTTGATCAAGACCAGGAGACCGTATGAGCACAACAGCCGAAAATATTCAGCGTCAAATCAGCGAAAACCCCATCCTGATTTACATGAAAGGCACGCCTCAGCTTCCCCAGTGCGGTTTTTCGGCCCAGACCGTTCAGGCACTGATGAGCTGTGGCGAACGGTTTGCGTTCGTCAACGTGCTGGATAATCCGGACATTCGCGCTGAGCTGCCGAAAATTGCCAACTGGCCCACGTTCCCGCAGCTGTGGGTGGAAGGCGAGCTGGTCGGTGGTTGCGATATCGTCGTCGAGATGCATCAGAACGGCGAGCTGGAAACGCTGGTAAAAGAGGCGGGGCAGCGCGCTGCCGCCAATGAGAGCGGTGACAACGCCTAACGGGGTTGCCAAGCCCGTGAGGTAGACGGTTGGCGGGTCGTGGCGCAGTCGCTAGAATACGCTTTTGTCTTGGCGCTGGGGCAGCCCATAAACGCCTCAGTGACAAGCCACCCGCCAAAGGATGTCATGCTCAATGAGCTATCAGGTTCTGGCCCGTAAATGGCGGCCGCGAACATTTCACGAGCTTGTGGGCCAGGCCCATGTACAGCGCGCTCTGGTCAATGCCCTTGACCAGGGCCGCCTGCATCACGCCTACCTGTTTACCGGTACCCGCGGTGTCGGCAAGACCACGCTTGCACGCATCCTGGCCAAGTGCCTTAACTGCACGGCCAACGGGCGCGGCGACGAGGCCGTGACGTCGACGCCTTGTGGCCAGTGCGATAGCTGCCAGGCCATCGACGAAGGGCGTTTTGTCGACCTGATCGAAGTGGATGCCGCCTCGCGGACCAAGGTCGAAGACACCCGCGAGCTGCTCGATAACGTGCAATATGCGCCTACCCAGGGGCGTTATAAGGTGTATCTCATCGATGAGGTGCACATGCTGTCGACCAGCAGCTTTAATGCGCTGCTCAAGACCCTTGAAGAACCCCCTCCCCACGTCAAGTTCCTGCTGGCCACCACCGACCCGCAAAAGCTTCCCGCCACGGTCCTGTCACGCTGCCTGCAGTTCACGCTCAAGCACATGCCTCCGGAACGGGTAGTGACCCACCTTACGCACATTTTGAACAGTGAAGGCGTGGCGTTCGACGAGAGCGCACTCTGGCTATTGGGCAAAGCGGCCGAAGGCTCGATGCGCGATGCCATGAGTCTGACTGACCAGGCCATTGCCTTTGGTCAGGGCGCCGTTCGACACGCTGACGTCGCCGCCATGTTGGGCACACTGGATCACCGCCACGTGATTGCGCTGATCGAAGCGCTGGCCGAGGTCAACGTGCCGCGCCTGCTGTCAGAAATTGGTCAGCTGGCCGAGCAAAGCCCTGATTTTGCCGCTGTGCTGGACGATATCACCGGGGTGCTGCACCGCCTGGCGGTGGCGCAGATGGTGCCCGATGCGGTGGATAACAGCCACGGCGACCGCGACGTCATCCTTCAGTTGGCATCGCGCTTCAGCGCCGAAGATATTCAGCTCTACTATCAAATCGGCATTCAGGGCCGGGGTGATATGCAGCACGCTCCCGATTTACGCAGTGCGCTGGAAATGACGCTGCTCAGGATGCTGGCATTCCGTCCCCAGGGGGTACCCAGGCCGCCGACGACCAAATTGCCGCTGCAGCCTGAAACCTTCTCAAGTGCCGACGACAGCGCCCAGCCCCAGGCGAACGCACCGACTTCACCGCCGCCACCCCAGGCAGCGGCGAGCCGCGAACAAGCGGCGGATAGCGAAGCCATCCCGTCCGGCGCCGACGTTGACGCTGGTGAAGAGGCGCCTGTCAGCCAGGAATTGCCGGTTGATGAAACCCCGCCCTGGTCGCTTGACGAACCGCAGGATCCGCCAATACTGAACGCAGAGCCAGAGCCAGAGCCAGAGCCAGAGCCAGAGCCAGAGCCAGAGCCAGAGCCAGAGCCAGAGCCAGAGCCAGCGCCAGCGCCAGCGCCAGCGCCAGCGCCAGAGCCAGAGCCGGAACCGACTCAGGCAAGCGTACCGGTACCGGACGGGCATTGGGATCACGCGCAGTGGCTTGCCCAGTTCGATGCGCTGGGGCTCGGCGGCTTGACGCGCAACCTGGCGGCTAATTGCCTGCTGGAAAGCGACGATGGCCACACGCTGACGCTACGCCTGGCGCCGAGCCAGGCGGCCATGCAGGCCGAGGTTCATCAGACCCGCATCGAAAAGGCCCTTGCCGGGCTCGGGGTGACGCGCCGCGTGGTGTTTTTTGTGGAAGCGCTCCCTGAAGGACTGGAGACGCCGCGGCAGCGTGAGGTGCGCCACCAGACCGAGCGTCATGCCCAGGCGGTTGATGTCTTGCAGCGTGACCCCCATATTGTAGAGTTAAAGCAGGCCTTTGGTGCCCAGCTTGTCGAAACCAGTGTCAAACCCGTTGACGCCGCGCGCTGACGTGGTGCAGTCAACCGACGATCGGAGAGTCTTATCATGATGAAAGGCGGCATGGGCAACTTGATGAAACAGGCCCAAGAAATGCAGGAAAAAATGCAGCGTGCCCAGGAAGAAGTGGCCGACGCTGAAGTATTGGGCGAAGCCGGGGCCGGCATGGTGAAAGTCACCATGAACGGTCGTCACGATGTCATTTCGGTGGATATCGACCCAAGCGTCATGGAAGAGGACAAAGAGCTTCTCGAAGACCTTCTCGCCGCTGCAGTCAACGATGCGGTGCGCAAGGTCGAGGTCAGTTCCAAGGCCAAAATGGAAGAAGCTACCGCCGGGCTTAATCTGCCCCCCGGCTTCAAAATGCCCTTTTAAATGATGCGGTTTTCTCCGCTGGTTGAACAGCTGATGGAGGCCTTCCGTGTGTTGCCGGGCGTTGGTCCAAAAACCGCGCAGCGCATGGCGATGCACCTGCTGGAGCGCGAGCGCCCCGGCGGCCAAAAACTGGCCGCCATCATCCAGCAGGCGATCGACGAAGTCGGCTACTGTCAGCGTTGCCGAACGCTGACCGAGGCCGATATCTGTGCGCTGTGCGAAAGCCCGCGTCGTCACGATCATTTGCTGTGCGTGGTGGAATCCCCTGCGGACCAGCTTGCCATTGAAGAAGCCGGTGGTTTTCAGGGCCGCTACTTCGTGCTGCATGGCCACCTCTCACCCCTGGACGGCGTGGGTCCCGAGGCCATCGGCCTGGATCTGCTCGAAGCCCGGGTGGCCGAGGGGCAGATCAGCGAAGTGGTGCTCGCCACCAACCCAACGGTGGAAGGCGAAGCGACGGCGCACTACATCGCGTCACTGCTGGCGGACTACGGCGTGACTCTGTCGCGGCTGGCCTACGGCGTGCCGATGGGCGGCGAACTGGAATACGTGGACGGCGGCACCTTGAGCCGGGCGTTCAACGGCCGCCAGCCTTTCAGCAGCGAATAACTCACTTTAAGCAAGCGCTCAGGCGGTTGTACTGACAGGGAATAGCCTTTTGTCTTCATCTCAGCCCGCTGATATCAGTTGGATTGATTCACCCCAGGCGCTTGACCATGCCTGCGCTCAGGTGGTTGATGCCGCCGTGATCGCGCTGGATACGGAGTTTTTCCGGGAAAACACCTTCTTTCCGGTGCCAGCGCTTATCCAGTTCAGCGCCGGGACGCATGCCTTTCTGATCGACCCGCTGGCGACGCCCTGTACCGATGCCTTTCGACACCTGTTGCAGAATCAGGCCGTCAAACTACTGCATGCCTGTAGTGAGGACCTCGAGGTCTTCCAGATCTGGGCGGGCGTTGTGCCCAGCCCTTTGATCGATACCCAGGTAGCCCAGGGGTTTCTTGGCGACAATCCCGGCATGGGCTACCAGAAGCTGGTGGAGGCCTGGGTTGGCAAGACGCTGCCCAAGGAAGAAACCCGCTCCAACTGGCTCGAGCGTCCATTGTCCGCTGCCCAGTGCGAGTATGCCGCGCTAGACGTTATCTATCTGCTGGACGTTTGGGAAAAGCAGCGTGAGGCGTTGATAAGCCTTGATCGTCTGGCCTGGCTGGAGGATGACTGTCGTCAACTGATCGATCAGGCAGGGCGCAGCGATGACAACGATACCCAGTGGTACACTCGTCAGCGCCAGCTCTGGCGGCTGAACGCGACCCAGTTGGAAGCGTATCAGCTGATGACCACCTGGCGGGAAGGCGAGACCCGCCGCCGTGATTTACCGCGTAACTGGCTGATCAGCGACAAACGGTTGATGGCCATTGCGGAAGCGATGCCGACCAATCGCTATGAGCTGTCCCAGGTCGAGGGGATGACGCCGCCGCTCATCAAGAAGGAAGGCGACGCACTGCTCGGCTTTGTCAAGCAGGCGCAGCATACCCCCAGCGAGCGGCTGCCCACCCCCTGGCCTGACCCCATGCAGCCGGCGTTCAAGCGACGCTTCAAAGCGTTGAAGAAAGTCATCAACGAGCATGCAACCCAGTTGGGGGTTGCCCCGGAGGTGCTGATGCGCCGTCGTGATCTGGAAGCGCTGGTCATGCAATCCCTGGCGGGATCACCGTTGATTCTACCGACCGGGTGGCGAGGTGACCGCCTCAATGATGATTTGACGACGGCGCTGGAGGCGCAGGCTGAGTGAGCGATAAACTGCTGTGTGAAATCTTTAAAAGCACGCGTAAAGAGGCCATGTACCTTTACGTGGACAAGCGCCAGGGGCTCGAACACGTACCCGAGGCGCTGCTGGGGTCATTTGGTAAACCCGAGCCCTTGCTGACCATGATTCTGACCGCGGACAAAAAGCTGGCCCGCGCCGATGCCGCCGAGGTGATGGAGGCGATTGCCGACCAGGGGTTTTATTTGCAGATGCCCCCCGGTGATGAGCCCAATCTGTTGGCGCAGCACCTGGCCGAGCAGCGCACGCCAGACGCATGAATTTTCTCGCCCACGCCTGGCTTGCCCGGGAGGGGAGCGACGACTTTCTCTACGGCAACCTGATTGCCGACGGGGTCAAAGGCGGTGATCTTTCCGCCTGGCCCGATTCCATTGCGCTGGGTATTCGTCACCACCGTCGAGTGGACGCCTGGGTGGATGGTCATCCACGTACCAACGCGGTGCTCCGCCGGGTGCCTTCCCCGCAGCGCCGGGTGGCAGGGATAGCCCTGGACATTGTCTGGGACCACTTTCTGTCCCTTGAACACCAAACCGACCACCGCCAGCAGGTGTTGATCGAGCGCTGTTATCAGCTGCTCAGGGAGCGCTCGGCGCCCAACCGTCTGGCGGAGATGGCGGGCCCTCTGGTCAGCCACGACTGGCTGCGCCGCTACGCCGATTTTGCCTTTACCTGTCAGGCGATCACCGGGGTGGGCAGACGGCTATCAGGCCCCAATCGGCTGGCCGAGCTTGTGCCATGGCTGCACGATGATTACGCTCAGTTGAAAGACGATTTTGAGGTGCTTTGGCCAGCGCTTTACGCCGCGTTGGGCATTCAGCGCGATTTAGCCCCAGACGAGCAGCGATTGAAGTGAAAGGTGAGCCAATGACGAGCGAGCTGCGTGAACGCTTTTGGGAACGGTATACGCTGGAAGAATTGACGCCCGCCGAATGGGAAGCGCTTTGCGATGGGTGCGGACAGTGCTGCCTGCTCAAGCTTCACGATGAAGATAGCCAGGAGCTTGCCGTGCTCAATGTCGCCTGTCGTCTGCTGGATACGCACAGCTGTCAGTGCAGCGATTACGCCAATCGGTTTGCCTACGTGCCAGATTGCACCCAGCTTACGCCGGCGCTGGTAAAGGAATTTACCTGGCTACCCGCAACCTGCGGCTATCGCCGCGTCGCTGAGGGGCGCAAGCTTGCCGGGTGGCACCCTCTGCTGAGCAATGACGCAGAGCGCGTGCATCGCAAAGGGGTCAGTGTCCGCAGCTATGCCGTTTCTCAGGACGACGTCCCCGAGCATCAGTTGGAATCCCACATTATTGCCATTTTGCCCATGTAGCCCGCCATCCTTGGCCCTTCAGGCTGCCAGGCATCATGGCGCGCTCAGGCGGCCGGTGTGCGTGTCGGCGTGTCCCAGATGGATAAAAACGCTTCTTTTACCGGCTTAGCGGCCTTGGTCAGCGTGTGAGCGGGCGAAGCCGCTTTGCGCGTGCTTGGCTTTTTCGGGGCGTCCCAAATAGTGGGAAATTGCTCGCGATTGGACATGGTGTTCTCCTTAAGGTCTACATCGTTAGTAGGTTCGACTTAAGGATAATATGCCATACAATTTCATTTTATGGAAATGCTTTCCATAAAATTATTGGGCGGTCGGTGAGTACCAGGCAGCGTGGCATGACGCCGAGGGCGGCAGCCGGCCGCTCTCGGCGTCGGCAAGGTCAATCCACCAGGTTGAGCGCCCACAGGATGAACGCATCCTGGCGGGCGGCGTCACGCCAGGCTTTGAAGCGACCGGACGCGCCGCCGTGGCCGCTGCTCATGTCGGTATGCAGCAAGACAGGCGCGGTCCCCTGCTGTTGTTGACTGATCCTTGCATAGAATTTTGCCGGCTCCCAGTAACTTACCCGCGTATCGAACCAACTGCCTTCTAGCCACAACGCGGGGTAGGCCTGCGCAGTGATGTTATCGATAGGCGAATAGCGGGCAATGCGTTCCGCTACTTCGGGCTCGGCAGGGTTGCCCCACTCGCTGTATTCGGCGGTGGTCAGCGGCAGAGAGGGGTTTTGCATGGTGCGCAGCACATCGAGGAAGGGCACCTCCAGCACCGCGCCGCAAAATGCCTGGGGCGCACGGTTAATGCAGGTGCCGACCAGCAGCCCTCCGGCGCTGGCCCCGCAGGCCACAATACGCTGTGGGTCGCTCAGGCCCTGATCGGCCAGAGCGTCGCGCGCGGCGAGAAAGTCATCGAAGCTGTGCTCCTTGTGCGCCATCTTGCCATTCAGGTACCAGGGTTCACCGCGCTCGCCCCCGCCGCGCACGTGGGCCACCGCAAAGGCGCCGCCGCGCTCCAGCAACTCCAGGCGAGCAATGGAAAACCAGGGGTCGAGGGGTTCGCCGTAAGCGCCGTAGCCATACAGCAGGGTGGGGAGCGGCTGGTGGTCGAGGTCATTGCGCATGACGATCGAGACGGGCACGCGTTCGCCGTCTGCGCTGGTGGCCCAGATGCGCCGGCTGACCAGCTGCTCAGGGGCCAGGCTGCCATACACTGGAACGCGCTTGAGCAGGGTGCGCTCGCCGGTAGTCAGGTCCAGCGCGTACCAACTGGGTGGCCGGGTAAACGACTCTTCGCGCAGGCGCAGCACCCGGGTATCAAAGTGTGGCGCATCTTCAAGCAGCTGCGAACACAGGGGTTCCGGCTGGGCAAGATAATCGTCATGGGTGACCTGATGCTGGTCGTCAAGCGCGAGCCGACGGAGGCGAACCTGGGCCTGATCATGGTCGCGTTCGCCAAGCATCAGCCCCCAGGCAAAGGCGTCAACGCCTTCAAGCGTGGCGTCCTGGCGCGCCGCGACCAGCGTCCGCCAGGCGGGGGGATCGGCATCCAGCTCGTCGATGGGTAAAAAATCCAGCTGAAAATGCGTGCTGGCCTGATTGTGCAGGCGATAAAATACGCCGGGTCGGTGGTCGATAGTGTATTCGACCCCCGGCTGGCGGGGCTGAAGGCAGCGTGGCGTATGCGTCGGGGTCTGGGCCGGAACCACGTGGACTTCGCTGGTGTCCTTGGAGGCGCTTTCCAGAATCAGCCATTCCCGGGAGCGGGTTTTACCCATCCCCAGCCAGAATTCCGGATCTTCCTCGCGCAGCAACAAGGTCTCGGACTGGCAGTGTGGCGTTTCTTCAAGGGCAAGGTAGAGTGACCACAGGCTGTCCGGGCGCTGGGTGTCGTCGAAGCGACTAAACAAAAGCGATGCGCCCGCCGAGGTCTGGTTCTCCGCCCAGCAGATGCCCGGGCCGATGTCATCCAGCAGTTGTGTCGGTCGGCCGTCGGGGAGACGCTTGAGCCATAGCTGAAAACGCTCGTCGCCCTGGGTATCCTCGGTCCAGGCGAGCCATTGCTCGTCCGGGGAAAGGGCCATGTCGCCCATGTCGTAAAAGGCCTGGCCGTCGGCGCGCTCGGTGACGTCCAGCACACATTCGTGGGTCTCGGACTGCCCGTTGCGATGTCGCCACCAGCGGGGGTAATCCTCATCGGCGGCGGTGTCGCTCCAGAACGTAAAGTGGTCAAGCGTTGTCGGAAGGCTGGTAACCGCCAGTTCACGGCGGCGCAGGTGGCTGTCATAAAGCGTCTCGGCGAGCGGCGCCAAGGGTTTGAACCACGCGGCGTGCTGCTTGTTGGCCGCCGTCAGAAAGTTGCTGACGGCGGGGTCATCGCGCTGCTCCAACCAGTGCCATTGTGGATCATCCGCGCGATAATAGTCAGTAACCGGGTGGCCGACGTGCAAAGCTGGCTGTGCTTTCATAAATTGATAGGTACCATAACGGGAAATCTACGTTGGGTGAGTTCACCCTCATGAGGAGTATTATGCTGTTTGCTGATTCAATGTCACTGTTGTGGTTGAGTTATTACGGGGTATCGCTGGTCGTGTTGGTGGCGGTGTATTTTGCGTTTGCCTTCTTGCCCAGGCTGCCGCGTCTGGTGCTGACCTGGTGTATCGGCGGCGCCATGTGGGCGCCAGCGCCCTTTCGGTTGCCGTTGATCGAAGAGGGTGAGTTTTATGCCGGCTGGGCACCCTCGGCCATGGTGGCCGCCATAGGGTTCCTGGAGAGTAATCTGGGCGCGCTGCGTAATGGCCTGCTGTTTGTGCTGTTGGGCATGGCGATCGGTGGCGTTGTTGGAGTGGCATTGTGGTGGCGTGGTCGCCACAAGGCAACGGCTGCTCCGGTGGAAGAAGAGCACCCCGCGAACGACCCCGATGACACCCGTCGTCGCGAACCGGTGATTGGCTAAACCCCGGCGGGAGCACCCCAATGTGCGAACTACTGGGCATGAGCGCCAATGTGCCGACGGATATCTGCTTCAGCTTCGCCGGGTTCTTGCACCGGGGCGGCGGCACCGGACCCCATCGCGATGGGTGGGGTATTGCCTTTTATGAAGAAGGTGGCTATCGGGAATTTCGCGACCCCCATCCCTCGGTCGATTCGCCCATAGCGCGGCTCATCTGCGATTACCCGATCAAGTCACACGTGGTCATCAGCCATATCCGCCAGGCCAATGTAGGCGGCGTTCGCCTGGCCAATACCCATCCGTTTACCCGTGAAATGTGGGGACGACCATGGTGCTACGCGCACAATGGTCAGCTCAGCGACTGGCAGCCGTTGCCGCTTGGTTTTTATACCCCGGTGGGGACCACGGATAGCGAGCATGCTTTCTGCTGGTTGATGAGCGAGCTGCGCCAGGCATTCCCCACGCCCCCAGACAATCAGGCGCCGCTTTGGAAAACCCTGCATGGATTATGCGAGCAGTTGCGCGCGCTGGGCGTATTTAATCTATTGCTCTCAGATGGCACATACCTCTATACCTACTGTTCAACTAAACTTGCGCATATAACCCGTGCGGCGCCCTTTGGAGAAGCGGAACTCTCCGACGCTGAACTGACGGTCAACTTTGCCGAGCATACGACACCCAACGATGTGGTGTCGGTGATCGCCACCGAACCGCTGACCCATAATGAGCAGTGGTACCGCATGCAGCCGGGGGAGCTACTGGTCTGGCGGGACGGCGAGATTCAGGCGCGTTATCTGAGTCAGGCCTGATGCAGGGTTAGGGCTAAAGTTGAAACGAAAGTTTCAATCGATCGTTTTACAGCGATGGGTCAGTCGTATATCGTTGCGGTTTTCGCGACTCGACAACAACAAGGTCGATGACGACATCGACATGGAAACTGGAGATTGCCCATGAGCGAACAAGCTGAAGCCCCTATCCTTCGCGGTCCCGCGCTTGAAGGGCTGGAACAGTACGGCGCCGTCACCGATGTTTTTCATGCCGCCGTCGAGCGCTTCAAAGACAAGCCGGCGTTCAGTTGCATGGGCAAAACGCTCAGCTTCAATGACCTGGACCGCCTCTCGGCCAACTTCGCCGCCTGGTTGCAGCATGAGACCGACCTGGTGCCCGGCGACCGGATTGCCATTCAACTGCCCAATGTGCTGCAGTTTCCCGTAGCGGTATTTGGTGCGCTGCGCGCCGGCCTGGTGGTGGTAAACACCAACCCGCTCTACACCGAGCGCGAGATGGCTCACCAGTTCAAGGATGCCAACGCCAAGGCCATCGTGATTCTGGCCAACATGGCCGACAAGCTTGAGCGCGTGCTCGACAAGACCGACATCAAGCATGTCGTGGTCACCGAGCTTGCTGACCTGCACGACTTCCCCAAGCGGCTATTGATCAATAGCGTGGTCAAGTACATCAAGAAAATGGTGCCGCGCTTTTCGTTGCCTCAGTCGGTCAGCCTGCGCGATGCATTAAGCAAGGGCCAGGCGTTGAGTCATCGCGAGGTGACGCGCGAGCAGGAAGATCTGGCGGCGCTCCAATATACCGGCGGCACCACCGGCATGCCCAAGGGGGCGATGCTGACCCACCGCAATCTGGTTGCCAATATGCTGCAGGCCCGAGAAGCGATCGGCGGTAACCTCACCGACGGCAACGAGTTGGTGATTGCACCGTTGCCCGTTTATCACATCTACACCTTTACCGTGAACTGTCTGTTTCTGATGGAGACCGGTAATCATTCGGTGCTGATCACCAACCCGCGTGATCTGGATGGGTTTATCAAGTCATTGAAAAAAATGCAGTTTACCGCCTTCATCGGGCTGAATACGCTGTTTAATGCCTTGTGTAACCGCGAAGATTTCAAGCAGCTCGACTTCTCCAAACTGCATCTGACCATCTCCGGCGGCATGGCGCTGACCAAGACGTCCGCGAAGCGCTGGGAAGAGGTAACGGGGTGTCCCATCTCGGAAGGCTACGGACTGACGGAAACCTCGCCGATTGTCAGTTTCAACCCGTCGGATGCCATTCAGTTAGGCACGATTGGCAAACCGGTGGCGGGGACGGCGGTCAAAGTAGTCAATGCCGACGGTCAGGACCAGCCGCTGGGCGAGCCTGGCGAGCTGTGTGTGCAGGGCCCTCAGGTCATGAAGGGCTACTGGCAGCGTGAGGAAGAGACGCGCGCCTCCATTGATGCCGACGGCTGGTTCTATACCGGTGATATTGCCGTGCTCCAGGAAGACGGCTACATCCGTATTGTTGACCGCAAAAAAGACATGATTCTGGTCTCCGGTTTTAACGTGTACCCCAACGAAGTGGAAGACGTCGTGGCGGGCCATCCCGACGTGATCGAATCCGCCGCGGTAGGCGTTGCCGACGAGGCGGCAGGGGAGGCCATCAAGCTGTTCGTGGTCAGCAGGAATCCCGACCTGGATGCCGAGACGCTGCGCCGCTGGTGCAAGAGCGAGCTCACCGGCTACAAGGTGCCCAAGTACATCGAGTTTCGCGATGAGCTGCCCAAAACCAACGTGGGCAAAGTGCTGCGTCGTCAACTGCGTGACGAGGATAGCCACAACGCCGCCTCGTGAGGGGCCGCGGGATTTATGCGTGTGGCAGGTGAACGCGTTACAATGGTCTGCCCGCTCGGTTGAGCGGGCAGATTTTTTTATACGTATCACCCTGACAGTACTAACAGGACCCGGACCCTATTGTGACCAACGACACGCCGCTTGCACCGACCTCCGATGCACTACGCCTCAAGGCGCTGACGTCCACCCTGGACAGCGTCATGCGACGCGATGGCCAGCGCCTCGAGCGTCGGCTGTCGGGATTGTCGCGCCGCTTGAAAGAGGGCAAGCCGATCGGTCGCGGCCTGGATGAGTTGGAAGCCGACATGGCCCGGGGTCAGCAAGTGTTGTCCCAGCGGATGAACCAGACGCTCGATTGGAACTATCCCCCCGAGTTGCCGGTGGTCGAACGGCGCGAGGATATCCTAGAAGCGCTACGCGACCATCAGGTGGTTGTGGTGGCAGGGGAGACCGGTTCGGGTAAAACCACCCAGCTACCCAAGATGTGCCTTGAGCTTGGCCGAGGCCGGCGCGGCCTGATCGGCCATACCCAGCCACGCCGGCTGGCAGCGCGCAGCGTCGCCACCCGCCTGGCCGAGGAGCTTGCGGTGCCGCTGGGCGAGCAGGTGGGCTATCAGGTTCGCTTTACCGACCAGAGCAACGAGAACACCCTGGTCAAGCTGATGACCGACGGGATCCTGCTGGCCGAAACCCAGCACGACCCGCTGCTGCTGCGTTACGACACCCTCATTATCGATGAGGCCCACGAGCGCAGTCTGAACATCGACTTCCTGCTCGGCTATCTGAAGCGCCTGCTTCCCAAGCGCCCGGACCTGTCGATCATCATTACCTCGGCGACCATCGACGTCGCGCGCTTCGCCAAGCATTTCGGGACCGCCCAGCGACCCGCCCCGGTGGTCGAAGTCTCGGGCCGTACGTACCCGGTGGAGGTGCACTACCGGCCGCTGGTGCGCGACGGCGAAGATGAAGAGGACCGTACGCTGCAGGAGGGCATTCTTCACGCCGTCGAGGAAATCGAGGGATTGGAGCGTCAGAAAGGCTGGCAGCACGGCCCGCGGGACGTGCTGGTGTTCTTGCCCGGCGAGCGGGAAATCCGCGAAACGGCCGACACGCTGCGGCGCGCTGAACTGCGCGACTGCGAGGTGTTGCCCCTCTACGCGCGGCTCTCCAATGCCGAGCAGAACCGGGTGTTTGCCCCCCACCGCGGGCGGCGTATCGTGCTGGCGACCAACGTCGCCGAAACCTCGCTGACCGTGCCCGGCATCCGCTACGTGATCGACCCGGGGCTGGTGCGGATCAGTCGTTACAGCTACCGCTCGAAGATCCAGCGCTTGCCGGTGGAGCCGGTGAGTCAGGCCAGCGCCAATCAGCGGATGGGGCGCTGCGGCAGGATCGCCGAAGGCGTCTGTATTCGTCTTTACGACGAGGACGACTTTCTGGCGCGTCCGGCGTTTACCGACCCGGAGATTCAGCGAACCAACCTGGCGTCGGTCATTCTCTCCATGTTGGCGCTCAAGCTTGGCGACATTGAGGACTTTCCGTTTGTCGACCCGCCCGATAGTCGCTTCGTCAAGGACGGCTTCCGGCTACTGTTTGAACTCGGCGCGGTCGACGAGCGCCAGCGGCTCACGTCGCTGGGTCGCAAGCTCGCGCGCCTGCCGATAGACCCCCGCCTGGCGCGTATGGTATTGGCGGGCAGCGAGCAGGGCAGCCTGCGCGACGTGTTGGTCGTCGTTTCTGCGCTGGCCATTCAAGACCCCCGCGACCGCCCGGCGGACAAACGCCAGGCCGCCGACCAGGCCCATCAGCGCTGGCACGATCCCGACTCCGATTTCGTGGCGCTGCTGAATCTGTGGCACGGCATCGATAACGCCCGCGAGGCGCTGTCCGGCAACCAGCTGCGTCGCTGGTGTCGCGACCACTACATTAATTATCTGCGAGTGCGCGAGTGGCACGATACCTTTCGCCAACTGCGCCAGCTGCTGCGCGACATGGACATCGAAGTGCCGGCGCCCAAGCCCGCCCAGGCCGATGAAAGCGAAGAACAGGCCCGCCAGGCGCGGCGCAAAACCTCCGGCGCTCTCCACAAAGCCCTGCTCACGGGGCTGCTTTCCAATCTCGGCACGCTGCTGGAAAACCGCGAATACCTGGGCGCTCGTAACCGCAAGTTCATGATTCATCCTGGGTCGGGGCTGGCTAAAAAGACCCCCAAGTGGCTGATGGCGTTCGAGCTGGTGGAAACCTCCAGGCTGTTTGCCCGCACCGTAGCGAAGATCGATCCTCAATGGATCGAGCCGTTGGCGGAGCATCTGGTCAAGCGCAGCTACAGCGAGCCCCACTGGGAAATGAAGCGTGCCCAGGTGGTGGCGTTCGAGCAGGTGACGCTGTTCGGGTTGCCCATCGTGACCCGGCGACGGGTTCACTATGGCCCCATTGCCCCCACTGAGTCGCGGGAGCTTTTCATTCGTCGCGGACTGGTGGAAGGCGAGTTCCACACCAAAGGCGCGTTTTTTGCCCACAATCGCGCGCTGATCGAAGAAGTTGAATCGCTGGAAGATCGCGCTCGTCGACGCGATATCCTGGTGGACGAAGACACGCTGTTTGCCTTTTACGACGAACGCATCCCCGGCGATATCGTCAACGGCAAGGGGTTCGAGCACTGGCGCCGGCAGGCGGAGCAGGCTGATCCTGAACTGCTCAAGTTTGATATCGAGGCGCTCAAGGCCCGCGATGCGGGCGACGTCACCCAGGCGCAGTACCCGGATCACCTGACCCTGGCGGGCGTTGCCTACCCGCTGAGCTATCATTTTGACCCCGAGGCAGAGGACGACGGCGTGACGCTGACCGTCCCCGCGGCGATGCTGCCGCAATTGCCCGAATACGCCCTGGAATGGTTGGTGCCGGGTTTGCTGCGGGAAAAATGCATTGCCCTGATGAAAGCCCTGCCCAAGAGCATCCGGCGCCAGGTCGTGCCGATCCCAGATTGGGTCGACGCAGCGCTGGAAACCCTGGTGCCTGACCAGCGGCCGTTGACCGAGGCGCTGGGCGAGTTTATTCGTCAGCGCACGGGAACGCGTGTGCACCCAGATGATTGGCGCCTCGATACGCTGCCGGATCATTTGATGATGAATATCCGGGTGGTCGACCATACCGGTAAGACGTTGGGGCAGGGCCGCTCGCTGCGTGCTCTGGAGGCGCAGTTTGAAGCGGCGGCCAAGGCTGGCGCCCAGGCGCTTGCCGAGCAGGTGAGCGAGGCGCCAGCCCTGTCGGGGCTGCCCGAGGAGCCGCTGCCGGATTCCCGTGTGACCACGCAGGCGGGCATTCGGGTTGAAGCCTATCCGGCATTGGTCAGCGAAGGCGAGACGTTCAAGGTAACGTTGTTTGATCATGCGGCTAAAGCCCAGGCGGCCCATCAGTTGGGAGTGGCCCGCTTGGCGATGCAGCAAAGCACCGCCCAGGTCAAGGTGATCAAAGCGCTGCCAGGGGTGGAGAAGTGCGCTTTGTTGTTCACCAACGTGGGGAGTAAACAGTCTCTGGTCGACGATCTGCTGGTGGCCGTGTTCACCCAGGTCGTTGCTCAAGCACCGCTACCGCGCTCGGCGGACGAATTGAGCCAGCGTCTGGCGACGGTCAAGGGCGACCTGGTACCCCACGCCGAGCAATTGCTCGACCACGTGGAGGCCGCCCTGAAAGGCCACCTGGCAGTCAGCAAAGTGCTGAAAGGCAAGCTCAATTTCGCTCTGGCGCTGGTCTACAGCGATGTGAAGGCGCAAATGCAGCGTCTGGTCTACCCCGGATTCATCGCCCAGGCCGGTGAGTGGTTGCCGGAATACCCGCGTTACACCGAGGCGGCGCTGATTCGCCTGGAAAAAGCCGCCCGAGAAAGGGGCCGCGACCAGATGCTGATGCAGGACGTGCAGGCAATGGAAGAAAAGTTTGATACGCGGCGTGAGAACGAACGTCGCGGCCACGTTGAAGACCCGGCGCTGGTCGAGTTTGGCTGGTGGTTGCAGGAGCTTCGCGTATCGTTATTTGCCCAGCAACTGGGCACGCGCATGCCGGTTTCGGTAAAACGACTGGAAAAACGCTGGCAAGAGATAATTAACGTTTAGGCGCGGGCTGGAAAAATGCGCCATAAACGCACACAGTAATGATATTGGCGGCGGTTTGGCGTTAACGCCCAGACAGCCGTGACAAGGAGATTGGCATGATAAACGTGGTGATTACCGGCACAGGGCTTTATACACCGGAACACGCCATTGATAATGCGTCGCTGGTAGCCGCATTCAACGCCTGGGTGGATCAGGAAAACGCGCGCAACGGCGATGCCATCGCGCGGGGGGAGCGCGAGCCGCTGGCCCATTCAAGCAGTGAGTTCATTGAGAAAGCGTCGGGTATCAAAAGCCGCTATGTGTTGAACGCCGACGGCATTCTCGACCCGGCCCGCATGCGCCCCAAGCTGCCGCAGCGACACAACGACGAGCCATCGATTCAATGCGGCATGGCGTTGAGTGCTGCGCGGGAAGCATTGGCAAATGCGCAGGTTGAGGCCGGCGATATCGAGTTGGTGATTGTCGCCTGTTCCAACCTTGAGCGCGCCTATCCGGCCGTCGCGGTTGAACTGCAGCAGGCCCTCGGCGCGGGCGGCTACGGTTTTGATATGAATGTGGCCTGCAGCTCGGCCACCTTTGCCATTGAAACGGCGGCCAACGCCATTGCTGCCGGCAGCGTAAAACGTGCGCTGGTGGTCAGCCCTGAGATATGCTCGGCGCACCTCAACTTTACCGATCGCGATAGCCACTTCATTTTTGGCGATGCATGCACGGCGATTGTGCTTGAGAATGCTGCCTGCGCGTCGGCCGGCGAGGTCTATGAAATCCTGGGTACCCGGTTAGCGACCGCTTACTCCAATGCGATTCGTAATAATGCAGGTTTCCTGAATCGCGTGACCGATAGCGATCCGCTGGCGACGGACAAGCTGTTCGTCCAGGAGGGCCGCCGCGTCTTCCGCGAGGTGTGCCCTATGGTGGCCTCGCTGATCTCACAGCACCTCGCTTCGCTGGAGTTAAAGGGCAGCGACCTGAAGCGCCTGTGGTTACATCAGGCAAACCGGCACATGAATGACATGATCGCGCGCAAAGTGCTGGGCTACGACCCTAGCGAAGAGCAGGCCCCGATCATCCTTGATCGCTATGCGAATACCAGCTCGGCCGGTTCCATCATTGCGTTTCACTTGCACCGTGAATCAATGGAGTCCGGTGACCTTGGCGTCATTTGTTCGTTCGGCGCGGGCTACAGTGCAGGCAGCGTGGTGGTCAGGCGTCGATGAGTTGCCCACAGACAGTAAAATGCAAAAAAATAGAGGAACGCAGTATGCCTAGGATAGGGACATGTCACTCAACGCTCCGCACCGCCAGGGGACTTTCGCTGGTGACTATGGCACTGGTGCTTGCCGGCTGTGCAAGCACCGGCTCACAGACGTCGCAGGCGCCGGACCCAGCCGACCCCTGGGAAGGGTTCAACCGCAAGGTGTTCGTCTTCAACGACGTGCTCGATCGCTATGCGTTGAAGCCGGTCGCCACGGGATACCGTACGATTACCCCCGACCCGTTACAGCAAGGGGTGGGTAATTTTTTCAGCAATCTGGGTGAGATCCGCACCACGCTCAATAGTCTCTTACAGGGCAAGCCGGCTAATGCGGGGCGTTCGACCTCGCGCTTTTTGGTCAACTCGACCATGGGGTTCGGCGGGCTATTCGATATTGCCTCGCGCATGGACGTGAAAGCCGATGACGAAGACTTTGGCCAGACCCTGGCGACCTGGGGCTGGCAGGATTCCCGCTACCTGGTGCTACCGCTACTGGGACCGAGCACGCTTCGCGACACGTCAGGCCTGCCCGCCGATATGGCCACTTATCCGGTTACCTACGTCGAGGACGACGCAGTGCGGGCGGGCCTGACGGCGCTGAATATCGTGGATACGCGGGCCGGCCTGCTGGATCAGGAAGAGATGATCCAGGGCGACCGCTATCGGTTTATCCGTGATGCCTATCTACAGAGTCGTCAGTTTGAAATTAGCGACGGTGAACTAGGTGATGATCCCTTCGCAGCCGACGACTTTGAATACGATGATGCCGACTTCGCCGACTGAGGCTTGCCATGGCGCCTAAGCAGCTTATTGCAGTGATCGACGAGCCCGGCCAAGAGCGTGATGCTCTGGCCGAGGCCATTACCTGCGATGGCATGTGGGTCTATGCCGCGGACAATATCTCGCACCTGCCGGCGGAAACCGCTCTGATTGTGGCCCACGCTCGGGCGGTTTCACGCCAACAGTGGTCGCGGTTGACCCAGCAGTTACCGACGCTGGTGGTCAGCGACTCGCGTCAGGATGCTGATCTGATCAAGGCGGTGGATGTCGGGCTGGTGGACTATATCGTCCACCCGCTGCGTCATGCCGAGCTGCTGCGGCGCATGATTCGCAAGGCCATCGAACTGGCTGAACTCGAAAAGGCGCGTGCCCGAGATCACGAGCGGCTGGCGGAACTCAACGAGAGTCTGGAAACGCACCTGGCCTTGCTGCGCATGGACCAGCAAAGCGGCGGGCACATTCAGCGGCGCTTGTTGCCGCCTCGACCCAAGCTGATCAACGGGGTGCGTTACGATTACTGGTTTGCGCCCTCGTTGTACCTGTCCGGTGATTTTCTCGATTATCAGCGCTACAACGCGCAGTTCAGTGCATTTTATTTTGCCGATGTATCGGGCCATGGGGCTTCTTCGGCCTTTGTGACCGTGCTGTTGAAGTATCTTTGTAATCGCTGGCTGGGGGAGTGGGACGGCACGCAGCCCGATCAGCTTCCCCAGCAATGGTTGGCGGCGATGAACCGCGAGCTACAGGGCACCGATATTGGCAAGCACGCCACGTTATTTGTTGGCGTTATTGACCATGAAGCGCATACTCTGCACTATTCGCTCGGAGCACAGCTGCCGATGCCGCTGTTGGCGGCGGGCGACACACTGACTCGGCTGCCGGGAGAAGGCATGCCGGTGGGACTATTTCCCGACGTGGAATACCCCGTGCTCAGCTGTGAACTACCGCCTGACTTCCGGCTTTGGCTGTGTTCGGACGGCGTATTGGAGTGCTTGCCGGGTGATACGCTCGACATGCGGCTCAGGGAACTTGAGCAACTCGTAAGCGTGAGTGACACGCTTGAACAGCTACGCGACCGGCTGACCCGCAACAACACGCTGTTAAGCGAACAGCAAGTTGATGATGAGGCCAAACCCGACCGCGATGCTTTGCCCGACGACCTGACAATCATGATGGTGAGCGGATTTGGTCATGCTGATTGAAGAAGGCCGCTTGAAAGCGGCGTTCGACTCCGGTGTTTTCGTATTGAAATTATGTGGCGATGTGCGCTTGACGCTATGTGCCACCCTGGACACCCAGGCCCAGCGACTGGCCGAAACGCCCGGCTTACAGGCCGTGATGATCGACTTACGCGAGGCGACCAATGTCGACTCCACGGCACTCGGCTTTCTCGCCAAGGTGGCCATGGCCGTCAAAGGCCGCCTGGAACAGCCGCCCACGATCATCGTGGATAATCAGGACGTGCGCCAAATGCTCGATGTGATGGGCTTTGCGCGTTTTTTTACCCTGATGGAAGCACCCTTGCAGGCAAACGCCGGGCTGAATCGATCGCTCGAAGAGTTGCCCGAGGAGCCCGCCGATGAAGAAGGCCTGCGCGAGCGCATCCTTGAAGCCCATCGCATTCTAATGCACATGAATGAGCACAACCGCGAGCAGTTTCAGCCGCTGGTGGATATGCTTGAGTCGCAAGAAACGGCTCATCATTAACGTTCTTCCTCGCTATTCTTGCTGTTTTAATCTCTCCTGCGGTCAATAGGATCCGAGACCGGGTGCTCTTGACCGGCCAAGGCCGACAACGCGGCGTAAAAGGCATATAATTAGCGGCCTATCTTTACGCTGCCGAGGTGCGTGTGGCCACCCCTAAGGAGAGACATGGAACTTAATCCCCGTCGCGTCGCCATTCTGGTGGCGGCCAACACGGCGTTGGCCCCTTTTGCGATCGATGCTTATCTCCCGGCAATGGCGGCCATTGCGGATACCATCGATGCCAGCATCCACCGCACTGAACTGTCGATTAGCGTGTTCCTGTTTGGCTTTGCCCTGGGTCAGCTGTGCTTTGGGCCGCTGTCTGATCGGCTGGGTCGCAAACCCGTCCTGATGGGCGGGCTGGTGGTGTTCTTGTGCGCCAGCCTGATGATCACCCTGGCCGATAGTCTCACCACGCTGCTTGTTTTACGCTTTGTGCAAGCCCTGGGAGGCGGCGCCTGCGTGGTCAATTCGGCGGCCATCGTGCGCGACTGCTTCAGCGGTCGCGAGGCGGCGAAAGTCATGTCGACCATGGCCATGATCATGATGCTGGCGCCCCTGGTCGCACCGGCAGTGGGCAGCCTGCTGCTGTACATCGCGGACTGGTGGCTCATTTTCGTGTTTCTCGCCGCTTATGCCGGGTTTCTGCTTTGGCTACTCGGTTCGCGTTTGCCCGAAACCCGGGACATGTCGTTGCCGGCGGCCTCGCCTCGCCAGGTACTGCGTAACTACGCAAGCGTACTGCGTCATCGCGAAGGCATGGGCTACATCTGTGCCGTGGCGGCTTCGTTTGCCGGTCTTTTTGCCTTTGTCACGGCGTCACCGTTTCTTTATCTGGACTATTTTTCGCTAAGCCCGGCGGTCTATCCGTTTGTGTTTGGCGTCAACGTGGTGATGATCGCCTCCTCCAATCGGGTCAATATTTATCTGCTGCGCAAGCGCACGCCCCAGCAGAATTTACGCTTTGGTCTGGCGGTACAGCTGGTCGCGGCCCTGGGCCTGGTCGCGGCGACGGCGTTTAATGTCGCTTCGCTTGCGGTGGTGGTGCCTTTGGTGATGCTCTTTACCGGTATGATCGGCCTGATTACGCCGAATGCCATTTCCTCGCTGCTCGATCATTTTGGCCATATCAGTGCGACGGCCACTGCTTTGTTAGGCGGTATCCAGTTCAGCTGTGGAGCGCTTGCCGGGGCTATGGTGGGCTTGTTTGAAGTTGAACACCTCTGGCCGATGGTGTTGACCATGCTGACCGCCGCACTGGTCGGCAATGTCGGCGTGCGGTTACTGACGCCGGCCGCAACGGATGAGCCGTCGGCATGATGGAAGACGTTATCGCATGGCTGGATATGCCCTTCGGCACCTGGGTGGGGTGTGCGCTGGTGTTGGCGATGGGCGCTTTCGTTCAACGCGCTACCGGTTTCGGGTTGGCGATTATCGGCGCACCGCTACTGTTGATGATCGAACCGCGTCTGGTACCCGTAGTGCTGGTGCTGTTTGGGTTTACGGTCTCGCTGATGATGGTCCGCACTTACTGGCACGAGGTGCGCCTGGGGGCAATGGGCATGGCGCTGGTGGGGCGCTTACCCGGCAATGCGCTTGGGCTGTGGCTGTTGATAGCCGCGCCCATGGTGGTACTGGAAAAGCTGATTGCCGCCATCGTGCTGTTTGCGGTGTTCGTGACGCTATGCCGTATCCGGCTGCCAGTGAATCGACTGTCGTTGTTTGTGGCCGGCGTGTTGTCGGGAATCTTTGGAACCGTCGCCGCCATCGGCGGGCCGCCCATGGTGCTGCTGATGCATGGGTTTGCGCCTGACCGGCTGCGCGGCAACCTGGCGGCATTCTTCATCATTACATCAATGCTCACCCTCGCAACCCTTGCCTTGGCCGGGCAGGTGAGCGGGTGGCACATGGGCATCGCACTCTCCCTGTTGCCCGCCGTATTACTGGGTAACCGGTTGGCGGACAGGGTCGCCCACCGTATCGATAAGCAATGGCTCCAGGCTGCGTCACTTTCGTTGTGTACGCTGGCCGCCGTCGGGCTTTTGCTTTGATAGCGTGAGCCTTATTCGGGCTGTGATAAAAAAAACCAAAAAAATAATGTCGTGACATTGCTTGTCATGAAGCTGTCATCCAAGCGATGCAAAGTATGCCATGCGAAGGCAAGATCCCTAACAGCTTCAGGAGTAATTCGCATGAACCGTATTCTTAAAACCACCGTCATCGCAGCTGCTGTAATGAGCGTTGCTGGTGTTGCACAAGCGCGTGACCAAATCCGCATTGTCGGTTCCAGCACGGTTTACCCGTTTGCCAGCTACGTAACCGAAGAATTCGGTGCGGTAAGCGATTATCCAACGCCGGTAATCGAGTCTACGGGGTCAGGCGGCGGTTTGCGTCTGTTCTGTAACGGTATTGGCGACGGCACCCCGGACATCACCAACGCATCACGTCGCATGAAGCCGTCTGAGTTCGAGCGTTGTGAAGAAAACGGTGTGACCGATATCACCGAAGCCAAGATCGGCTCTGACGGTATCGTAATGGGTCAGTCCAACGAAAATGACGAGCTTGATCTGACCCTCGAGCAAATCTTCCTGGCGGTAGCCGCCCAGGTGCCTGAAGACGGCGAACTGGTCGATAACCCCTACGAAAACTGGAGCGACATCGATTCCTCGCTGCCGGATCGTGAAATTTCCATCTACGGACCGCCGACTACTTCTGGTACTCGCGATGCCTTTGAAGAGCTGGTCATGGAAGCTGCTTCAAGCGAGATGGACGAATACGAAGAAGCTTACACCGATATTCGTGACGACGGTGCTTACATCGATGCCGGTGAAAACGATAACCTGATCGTTCAGCGTCTACAGGAAGACACCGGTGCTTTCGGTATCTTCGGCTATTCCTTCCTGGCTGAAAATACTGATGCATTGAACGCAGCGAGCATTGAAGGTGTTGCTCCTGAGCCGGAAGATATCAGTTCTGGCGACTACCCGGTTGCACGTTCACTGTGGTTCTATGTGAAGAACCAGCATGCCGATGAAGTGCCGCCTATGTACGAATACACCGAAATGTTCATGGAAGAGCAGATGATTGGCGAAGATGGCTACCTGAAGGATATCGGCCTGATCGTGCTGCCGGAAGAAGAGCGTGAAGAGTGGCGCCAGAAGATGGCTGACCGCACACAGTTGGAACTCTCTGATCTGGAATAACAGAGATACTGGTTGATATTGAGATGATGGCCGACAGCGTAAGCTGTCGGCCTTTTGCTGTGTGATTGTCGTTGCCACACCGGCTTTTTGATTTGCTGCTTGTCACATAGCTGTAATGTTTCTGATGCAAAGTACTCCCAAACCCGATTTCATTAGGTAATGCGAGAGAGATCAAATGCAGACCAACCAGCTTGTTTTGATTTTCTGCAGTGCGTTATTGCTGCTTGGGCTGTTGGCCTTTTATGTGGGCCGCGCCAAAGCTGCACGCGTGCGCAGCGCTGGTGGCAGCATGTTTGCCCAGCCCGACCAGTATGCTTGGTTTGCCGTGCTTTCTACGGCAGGTCCGGCAATATTGGTGGGTGCAGTAGGTGCTTTCGTGATGCTGCTGTTAGGGGCGGATATCCCTACTTTTTACCTCTTGGCCGCGAGCCTGGTGGTGGCCGCAGCAGGGCTTGTGGTTGGCTTGGCGCAGGTGCGGCCTAACTTCCATGCCCGTCAGGCGATTGAGCGGGTGATTCGAATGGCGCTGGCCTCAGCAGCGTTGATTTCGATCTTTACCACTTTCGGCATTTTATTTTCGATAATTTCCGAGGCGGTGAGTTTTTTCCAGATGCACAGCTTCTGGGAGTTTATCACCGGTACCACCTGGAGCCCTGGGGACAGTTTCTTAGCCTCTGCTGGTCGCGGCGATGGGGAAGGTGCGCAATTTGGCTCGGTACCACTATTTGCCGGCACCTTTATGATCACCGCGATTGCGCTATTTGTTGCGGTGCCTGTCGGGCTGCTGTCGGCGATTTATATGTCCGAGTATGCACCACAGAAAGTACGCACTGTAGCGAAACCGGTACTCGAGATTCTCGCCGGTATTCCCACCGTGGTGTACGGCTTTTTTGCGGCGATTACCGTGGCGCCTATCATCGTTAATGTTGCCGGTTTTTTCGGTCTTGAAGCGTCCTACAACAATGCGGTAGCCCCGGGTGTCGTGATGGGCATTATGATCATTCCGTTTATTTCCTCGCTCTCCGACGATGTGATCAATTCAGTACCCGATACCATGCGCCAAGGGTCACTGGCGCTTGGCATGACCAAAGGCGAAACCATTCGCGACGTAGTGATTCCCGCTGCGCTACCGGGCATCATCTCAGCCGCGCTATTGGGGATGTCTCGGGCGCTGGGAGAAACCATGATTGTGGTCATGGCCGCCGGCATGCGCCCCAATCTTACCGCTAATCCGTTAGAGGACATGACAACCGTGACAGTGCGCATTGTCGCGGCGCTTACCGGTGACCAAGAGTTTGAAAGTGCCGAAACGCTGTCGGCTTTCGCGCTTGGATTGGTGCTGTTTGCGGTAACGCTGACGCTTAATCTGGTCTCGGTGCTGATGATCCGCCGATTCCGTGAAAAATACCGCGTGAACAATCTGTAACGCCGAGGAACTGATTCGATGAGCCACTCTTTTGATGAGATCAGCCAGCAGCTCAGGCGGCGTCACCGCAAGTCCGCACGCTTAAAGTGGATTTCCATGGGCGCGCTAGGCCTTGCAGGGCTATTTCTAGTACTGTTCTTTGCCGACATGCTGAACAAGGGGTTGCCCGCGTTTCAGCAGGCGTATATCAACACCGAGGTGAATTACACCGAGGAGGCTGCCACCGACGCCCGTCAGGCCATTGCGGAAGATTTGGTGCCTATCGTCAGCCGAACTGAAATTCGTGAAATACCCAAGGAAATCCGCAACGACGAAGACTTGATTGGCACCTCTGAACAGAAGTGGTTGTTGGTCAACGGTGAGGTCGATCAATACCTGAAAGGCAATCGCAACAAGCTTAACGAAGAGGAGCGTGAGGCGATTGACGAGCGGGTGGAATCCGGCCAGGTGGAGCTTGCGTTTAACCGCACCTTCTTCACTCAGGGAGATTCCAAAACCTCCGAACGTGCGGGCATATTGGCTGCTGTAGTGGGCACCGTCATGACGATGATCGTGACCCTGGCGATCTCGTTCCCGATTGGTGTAATGACGGCAGTGTATCTTGAAGAATTCGCCCCGGATAACCGATTGACCCAGGCGATTGAAATCAACATTAATAATCTCGCCGCCATCCCATCGATTTTGTTTGGTTTGTTGGGCCTGGCGATTTTTATTAATTTCTTTGGCGTGCCGCGTTCATCGCCACTTGCCGGTGGTATGACCCTGGCGTTGATGACGTTGCCGGTGATTATTATCTCGACCCGCGCAGCACTGCGGAGCGTGCCGGACTCGATACGCCACGCTGCTTTCGGTGTCGGCTGCTCGCGGTGGCAGGTGGTACGCGACCACGTATTGCCGCTAGCTATGCCGGGCATCATGACGGGTTCGATCATTGGTCTCGCTCAAGCGATGGGCGAAACGGCCCCGCTGATCATTGTCGGTATGGTTGCCTTTATTCCCGATGTTGGCGCATCGTTTACCGAGGCGGCAACGGTTATGCCTGCGCAAATATTCACTTGGTCCGGCGAGCCCGAACATGCGTTCGTGGAGAAAACCGCGGGGGGGATCCTGGTCCTTCTGGCAGTGCTGATCTCCCTCAACGCCTTTGCCGTGTTACTGCGCAAGAAATTTGAGCGTCGCTGGTAGCCCAGCGCGTTAAAAAGGATATCGATATGAATAGCCAAGCACCCGTAATGAGTGAGCAAGATATACCGAACGTTGGCCAGCCCTATACGCGCAACGATCAGGCAAGCCATGAACTGAGCATCCGCGTCCGGGACCTGAACCTCTGGTACGGCAAGAACCAGGCGCTGAAAAACCTCAATATCGACCTGTTCCAAAAAAATGTGACGGCCCTCATTGGGCCTTCCGGCTGCGGCAAGTCCACGTTTCTTCGCTGCCTGAACCGCATGAACGATCTGATACCCAGCGTGCGCACGGAAGGACTGGTAGAGATGGACGGCCATGACGTCAACGCGTCCAAAATGGACGAAGTAGCGCTTCGTCGCCGCGTGGGCATGGTCTTCCAGAAACCCAATCCGTTTCCCAAGTCGATATTTGAAAACGTCGCCTATGCGCCACGCATGCATGACATGGTGAGCCGCAAAGCCGATCAGGACGAGCTGGTAGAGCAGGCGCTTCGCGACGCGGGGCTGTGGAACGAGGTGAAGGACAAGCTGCAAGAGCCGGGCACATCTCTGTCAGGTGGTCAGCAGCAGCGGCTGTGCATTGCCCGGGCGATTGCCGTTCAGCCCGATGTGATTTTGATGGATGAACCGACCTCGGCGCTCGACCCGATTTCAACGGCCACCATTGAAGACTTGATGGACCGTTTGAAAGAAAAGTTCACCATCGTCACCGTGACCCACAATATGCAGCAGGCGGCGCGTGTGGCCGACTACACGGCATTCTTCCATCTGGGCGAAATCATTGAGTACAACGACACCAAGGTCATGTTCTCGACGCCGGCGAAGAAGAAGACCGAAGATTATATTTCCGGCCGGTACGGCTAAATAGCCGCCCGTTCAGGCCCGCTGCCGATGTGGCGGGCCTGACAGATATAGTTTTTTTTATCCCTATATATATGATTTGGCGTATATAGAGATTAGGCTTTCATGCTGTGAACTGCTCAGGAGATTCCCATGTCATTGCGCATTGGTATAAATGGTTTTGGCCGTATTGGTCGATTGGCGTTACGCAGCCTGTGGAGCAAGGTGGAAGCGGGTGAAGTGGCGCTGACGCGCATCAATGACCCGGGTGGTGACGCGGGCACCTTTGCCCACCTGTTGGAGTTCGACTCGGTTCACGGCCATTGGGCGCCGGGTGAGGGAATCTCGACGGAGGGTGACAGCATCGTCATCGATGGCGATACGGTCGCATTCAGCGCCAACCAGGACATCGTGGACAGCGATTGGTCCAACTGCGATGTGGTCATCGAATGCTCGGGTAAAGTGAAAAGTGCCGCCCAGCTCCAGGGGTACTTTGATCAAGACGTGGCGCGTGTGGTGGTGAGTGCGCCGCTTAAGGATGAAAGCGTGCTGAATGTCGTGATGGGCGTCAACGACCACCTTTACGACCCTGTGGAACATAAGATCGTCACGGCCGCCAGCTGTACGACCAACTGCCTGGCGCCGGTCGTCAAAGTCATTCAGGAAACCTTCGGTATCCGGCATGGCTCCATGACCACGGTGCACGACATCACCAACACGCAAACCATTCTGGACGCGCCACACAAGGACCTGCGCCGGGCGCGCGCCTGCGGCATGAGCCTGATCCCCACCACCACCGGTTCGGCAAAAGCCATCACCGCGATATTCCCCGAGCTGGAAGGCAAGCTGAACGGCCACGCGGTTCGCGTGCCCCTGGCCAACGCCTCGCTCACCGATATGGTCTTCGAGCTGGAGCGTGAGGTTACCGTCGAAGAGGTCAATCAGGCATTGAAAGCAGCCGCCGAAGGCGAACTCGCCGGCATTCTAGGCTACGAGGAACGCCCGCTGGTGTCGATCGATTACCGTACCGACCCGCGCAGCTCGATTATCGATGCGCTTTCCACCATGGTGATCAACGGCACACAGCTCAAACTCTACGCCTGGTACGACAACGAGTGGGGCTACGCCAACCGCACCGCCGAGCTTGCCTGTCGGGTGGGGAGCGAGCAGGTGGAGCGTGGCTGATTCACTGCTTGCGCGCGTAAAGGCGCTCCCTTTCGAGGTGCGCCAGTACATGCTGATTACCGGCAACTACTGGGCGTTCACGATTACCGACGGCGCTTTGCGCATGCTGGTGGTGATGCACTTTCACCAGCTGGGCTATTCGCCGTTTGAAATAGCCATGCTGTTTTTGTTTTACGAAGCCTTTGGCGTGGTGACCAACCTGGTAGGCGGCTGGCTGGGTGCCCGGCTCGGACTCAACCGCACCATGAATGTGGGCCTGGGACTGCAGATCATTGCCCTCGCCATGCTGATGGTGCCTGCAAGCTTATTGACCGTTGCCTGGGTGATGGCCGCCCAGGCGTTATCGGGCATCGCCAAAGATCTCAACAAGATGAGCGCCAAGAGTGCCGTCAAGGTGCTCGTGCCCAGCGATAGCGCCAACGCCAACAGCGCGCTCTATCGATGGGTGGCGATGCTCACCGGTTCAAAGAACGCCCTGAAAGGGCTGGGCTTCTTTGTCGGTGGTCTGCTGTTGACCTTGATTGGTTTTCAGGCGGCGGTATTGGTGATGGCGGTCATGCTGGGGGGTGTGCTGGCGCTTTCGCTATGGCGGCTGAAGGCGGACCTGGGGCGCCAAAAGGTAAAACCCAAGTTTTCCGAGATTTTCTCCAAATCGCGTGCCATCAACGTGCTTTCCGCGGCACGATTTTGCCTGTTTGCCTCCCGCGACGTGTGGTTTGTGGTGGCGCTGCCGGTGTTTTTATACGATCAGCATGGCTGGTCACACTGGACGGTGGGCGGCTTGTTGGCGGTATGGATCATCGGCTATGGCGGGGTGCAAACCCAGGCGCCCAAGCTAACCCGGCTGATCAAAGGCGATGCGCGCTCGCTTACCGCCGGTTGGGCAGCGGCGCTGGCGGGGCTCGCGATTCTGCTGGCGTTGCTACCCCTGGCAGAGGTTGAGTGGCTGGTTGTCGGCCTGCTCGCCTTTGGCGTCCTGTTCGCGATCAATTCAAGCTGGCACAGCTATCTGATTGTGCATTACGCGCGTGCCGACGGCGTTTCCATGGACGTGGGCTTTTACTATATGGCCAATGCCATGGGGCGATTGGTTGGCACCTTGCTTTCTGGCTGGCTATATATGGCCTATGGGCTGAGTGCCTGTTTATGGGTGGCTGCGCTGTTGGTCATGGCAAGCGCAACCATGGCATTGGCGCTGCCGGGCGGTGTCCGGTCATCGGCCAGCTAACGGCTTACTAGCGTTCGGGAAACTGCTGGCGTGTTTTGTTGGCAATACGCACCAATGCCAGCATCAGCGGTACTTCAACCAATACGCCGACGACGGTAGCCAGCGCGGCGCCAGACTGCATGCCGAATAGCGCAATGGCGGCCGCAACCGCGAGTTCAAAAAAGTTGCTCGCGCCAATCATCGCGCCGGGAGCGGCGATGTTATGAGGGACACGCCAGGCTTTTGCCCAGCCGTAAGCGATGAAAAAAATAAGGAAAGTCTGAATAATCAGCGGTATCGCGATCAATACAATATGCAGCGGATTGTTAAGAATCACCTCGCCCTGGAAGGCAAACAGCAGCACCAGGGTAATGATCAAGCCAATCGGGGTGATCGGGCCGACGCGCTTCATGAAGACATTGTCGTACCACTCAGCGCCGCGTTTTTTGATCAAGCTTTGCCGCGTGACGTAGCCTGCCGCCAGGGGAATCACGATATACAACACGACCGACAGAGCGACGGTATCCCAGGGCACCTGAATGTTGGAAATGCCCAGCAGAAAGACCACGATAGGAGCGAAAGCGAACAGCATGATCAGATCATTGAGAGCGACTTGTACCAGCGTGTAAGCCGCGTCACCACGGGTCAGGTAGCTCCATACAAACACCATGGCGGTACAGGGGGCGGCGCCTAGCAGGATCGCGCCCGCTAGATATTCGCTGGCCAGTTCTTGAGGAATAAAGGGGCGAAAAATCACCATTAAAAACAGCCAGGCAATGGCGAACATGGTGAAGGGCTTGATCAGCCAATTGACGGCCGTGGTAATGGTCAGCCCTTTGGGCTGGCGGCGGACCCCAGCAATGGCGGTAAAGTCAATTTGCGCCATCATGGGAAAAATCATGGCCCAGATGAGTACCGCGATAGGGATAGAGACCTGGGCCACCTCAAAGCGTGACAGGGCTTCCGGTACTGCCGGGGCGAGTTGCCCGAGCAAGATCCCCACGACGATGGCAAGAGCGACCCATAGCGATAGATAGCGCTCGAAAAGGCCCATGCCGTCAGCGGTGGTGGGCGATGCTTTATCCTGCAACGATGACATATAGAACTCCTTGATCGAAGGGCGCGTGAACGCATCCGTTGGAAGCGTGCTGCTGTGTCGCGCATTACTTTCCATAATATATGCTTTTCCATATATTTCTAGTGCTGCGACCTGCATGCAATATTGCCGTCATGAACCAGGCGTAAAGTGGCAGCCATTCATTACATGAGAGGCTGTTTATTCATGCCCAAGCGTCGCGTGCTGTTCCTTTGCAATGCCAATTCGGCTCGTTCCTTGATGGGTGAAGTGCTACTTCGCCATATGGCGGGTGACCGCTTTGAGTCGTTTAGCGCAGGCGCCGAACCCGATGAACCCCATGCGTTGACCCTGGAGGCCCTCAGAAAGCAGGGGCTGTCTACAGAAGGGTTGCACAGCAAGTCGCTCGATGCGTTTGAAAACGAACCCTTCGATTATGTGATCGTGCTTTGCGACAAGGCTCAGCAAGCCTGCCGGGAATGGCAGGGAAACGTGGGAGAGAAACTGTTTTGGGACATCCGCGACCCGCGTCTGATCAACAAACCCGACGCTTACCAGCAGGCGCTGCAGGAAATTCGTCGCCGCCTGCAGCTGTGGCTGCCGCTTCAAGCGTCTGAATAAATATTAACCGCGAGGGGGTGGGACGGGATGAAAGGGATCAATACGTTAAGCGTTAAAGCAAGCTGGACGCTGGTACTGGTAGCGTTCACCGGTTTGGTAGTGACGATCGGCGGGCTGGGACTGTTTGCCAACCACTCAGGTCGTGAGGCAGTCTCGTCGCTGCTTCAGCGCGATATGGCGCACATCAGCCAACTCAACACGGCCTACACGCAGTTGCTGCGCGCGCGGATTCAAATGAACCGGGCGGCAGAGTTGATACGCACGCCCTCCTTTGATCGGCCGGAGCCGCTCGTAGAAGAGGCGCAGCAGCTACTGGATTCGTCAGCGCAGCATTTTGCCGAGTTCCAGGCAAGTAACTTTGTTCCGGATCAGCAGGCGGTCGTCGACCAGTTGGCCACCGATTTCCAGTCGTTTGCCGACAATAACCTTAATCTTCAGATGATGATGCTCGAAGAGCGTGATGTGTCGGGCTTTCTGTCTGGTGAGTCGCGTGTGGATGAAAGCAGTCAGCGGTTTGTGGCAAGTGCCGAGGCATTTTTTGAAGGCGCCGAGCAGCAGAGAAATAGCCTGCTGTCGCGTTTCGAACAGGTATCGTCGCTACTCTACTGGGGCGTAATTGCGGGGCTGGTTGCTTCGCTATGGGTGGTGGCAACGGTGGTTTGGGGGGTGCGTCGCCACGTGCTTCGCCCATTGAAGGCGATCACCGAGCATTTCCAGCGCATCGCCCAGGGGGACCTCTCCGTGCCGGTCAAGACCCACGCCAATAACGAAATTGGGCAGCTGTTCAGTGAGCTGGCAAGCATGCAGCAATCGCTGCGGACGACGGTGAATCGACTCAACGTCAGTAGTCGACAGGTGCATAGCAATAGTCAGGAAATGACCGAGCAGAAGCAGCTGTTGGCAAGCCAGACGGACACCCAGGTATCCGCTTTGCAGCAGATGGCGGCGAGTCTGGAGCAACTGACCGCCACGGTGAATCAAAATGCCGAAAGCGCGGCACATGTCAGCCAATCGACCGCCGATGTGGCACACAAAGCGCAGCAGGGTGATGCGGTCATTACCCAGTTTATCGCCACTATGGAGTCGATCAACGAGCACTCGGAGGCGATTCAAAGCATCATCAAGATGATAGAAAGCATCGCGTTCCAGACCAATATTCTGGCACTCAACGCCTCGGTTGAAGCGGCCCGTGCCGGAGAACACGGACGCGGCTTTGCGGTGGTGGCCAATGAAGTACGGGCGTTGGCGACCCGTAGCGCCAATGCAGCCAACGACATACGGGCGCGTATCGAGGCGTCGCGCGACAGCGTTCAGCAAGGCAGTGAGCTTTCTCAGCAGGCAGGCGAACACACCCGCGCGATCATGCTGGCAGCCAGTCATGTCGACACACTGATGACGCAAATGGCAAGCGCATCCGAGGAGCAACGGCGGGGGATAGAAGAAGTCAACCAGGCCGTCGTGCAAATCGACACGACTACCCAAGACACCATGCGTCTGGTCAATGAGGCGGCCCAATGTTCGCTTGGCCTGTCGGAAGAAGCGCTGAAAATGCGCGAATATGCAGGGAAATTCAGGGTGGCCGAAACGCTTGAAACACCGCCGGCGCAGCAGTCGGCGGCGGATCAAACGCCGCCGGATTGGGAAAGCCTGGGCTATCAGGACCCGACGACAAACGAGCGGACTGCATCGGGTCCTATTATGGCTCTCAGCTAGGCGGTTGGCCTAGTCCATCAGTTCGACGGCGACTGCAGTGGCTTCGCCGCCGCCGATGCAAAGACTGGCAATACCACGCTTGCCGCCCTTGGTGCGCAATGCATGGATCAGGGTTGCGATGATACGTGAGCCGGTGGAGCCAACGGGATGGCCCTGGGCGCAAGCACCGCCAAAGACATTGACCTTGTCGTGAGGTAGCCCCAGGTCGTCCATGGCCATGAGCGTTACCACGGCAAAGGCCTCGTTGATTTCAAACAGGTCAACGTCGCTTACCTGCCAATCGAGCTTGCGCATCAGCTTTTCGATCGCGCCGACAGGGGCGATAGTGAACTCGCTGGGATGACGGGAGTGCGTCGCGTGGCCGAGCATGCGTGCTAGCGGCTTGATGCCATGCTGATCCGCTGCTGCCTGGCTCGCCAGGATAAGCGCCGAGGCGCCGTCGGAGATGGAGCTGGCGTTGGCGGCGGTAATAGTTCCTTCCTTGGCAAAGGCGGGGCGCAGCTGGCGGATTTTGTCGAGCTTGGCCTGGAAGGGCTGCTCATCGTGTTCGACCAGGGTATCGCCGTGCCGGGAGGTGACGGTAACTGGCGCCATTTCCGCCGCCAGATGACCGTTATTGGTGGCCGCCATGGCCCGTTCCAGTGAGGCAATCGCAAAGTCATCCAGCCGTTCTCGGGTATAGCCGCGCTGAGAGGCCACGTCCTGAGCGAAGACGCCCATCAGCTTGCCGGTTTCCGCGTCTTCCAAACCATCAAGGAACATGTGGTCCTTGAGCTCGCCATGGCCCAGTCGGTAACCGTGGCGCGCCTTGGTGAGCACGTGTGGGGCGTTGGACATGGACTCCATGCCGCCAGCAAGAAGCACCTCGCCGCTGCCGGCTTTGATCAGGTCATGAGCCAGCATGGCGGCTTTCATGCCTGAGCCGCACAGCTTGTTGATGGTGGTCGCTCCGTTGGCATCGGGAATGCCGGCCTGGCGCATGGCTTGCCGTGCCGGGCCCTGTTTCACGCCGGCCGGTAAAACGCAGCCCAGGATGCCTTCTTCGATCAATGCCGGATCGATAGCGGCGCGTTCGATAGCGGCGCGGATCGCCACTGCGCCGAGTTCCGGTGCGCTCATGCTTGCCAGACTACCCAGCATACCGCCCATCGGGGTGCGCGCTGCTGACAAAAACACAACGTCTGCCGCATTTTTCATGGTGGTCTCCTTGACGGTTATTGTGATTATCTCGCTGAGGGGAGCGCTATGCGTTGACCCGTTGCCGGTGCTGTGGTCTTCTCCAGGGTAACCAAGCAAGCGCTAGTGTGAACGACATGAATGTAATGAATGCATCTCCTCGTCGCAAGGAATTAACGCGCCTTGCGGCTCAGCTATTTGTCCAAGAAGGTTTCGACCGTACCACGGTACGCATGCTAGCGCAGGAAATGGGAATCAAGTCCGGCAGCCTTTTCCACCACTTCAAGGATAAGCAGGAAATTCTGGCGGCGGTAATCGAGGAGGGTACCCAGAACGCGCTTGTCATTGCCCGCCGGGCCCTGGATAACTGCACCGCACACCCCGAGGTGCGCCTGCGGGCGATGGCGCGGGCGCATCTCGAGACGCTGTTTACCGACCGTAATGCTCATGTGGTGGCGCTATTTGAGTGGCGGCGCCTGGCGCCTGACGCCAGCGCGCATCTCAGCCACCTGCGCGATGCATACGAAGCGCTGTGGTTAGAGGTGATTGATGATGCGCTGGCCGCCGGTTTGATTCACGGTGATCGGTTCCTAGTCTCGCGCTTTATTCTCGGCGCACTGAACTGGACGGTGCGATGGTATGACCCCGATGGCCCCCGCACACCGGACGATCTCGCTGATGAACTGGTCGCCATGATCATGGCGGGCCAGGGCACACAGGCGTGATGTTTCGGCGCCGCTCGACTAACGTATAACCAACAATCCACGCGACCGGCTTGCGCTTCCAGGCGTTTGCTTTTAGCGTGGTTTTATTCACAGGTTTCCGTTAACGTAAACTGGTAATCATGATACCCGCGATGACGTAGCCTGTTGCTCGCTACCAACAATATCCAAGAGAGCTACCATGCCATCGACAACACTTCCTTCCTATGCGGATTATCTTGATTCGTTTTCCATTGGTGAGGTCATTGCCAGGCTTGATGACCATCAAGACGGGCAGTTAAACGCCTTCGAATCGTGTTGTGGGCGTCATGTTCGGGCAGGTAGGGGCGATGTGTTAGCCCTGGTGCACGAAGACGTCGATGGAAGGAGGCATACCCTCAGCTATGCCCAACTTGACCAGCAAAGCGCGTGTTTAGCCGGCTGGTTTCAGGCCCAGGGGCTGGGCGAGGGCGACCGCATTGCGTGCATGCTGCCCCGTTCATTACCGTTGATGGTGGCGGTGTTGGCGACCTGGCGCATTGGCGCCGTTTACCAGCCGCTGTTTACCGCTTTTGGCCCCGATGCGGTGGACTATCGGCTGGGTCGCGCCGATACCCGGTTGGTGATCACCGATCATGCGAATCGCTATAAGTTTGAGGGTTTGAGCCAGTGTCCACCTGTTTTGGCGGTGGGTGGTGCGAGCGGCGACCATCCGGATGACCACGACTGGCACGCCTCCTTGACGCATGCTGCCATGACGGGGGAGCCACCCCGGCTGTCCCCCGCAAAGCCTTTCCTGCAAATGTTTACCTCCGGCACGGTCGGTAAGCCCAAGGGCGTTGCCGTGCCGCTTTCTGGCATGACGGCGTTCGCGCTTTACATGGAGCTGGCGGTGGATCTGCGCGACGACGATCGTTTCTGGAACATGGCTGACCCTGGCTGGGCCTATGGCCTTTACTACGCGATCGCCGGTCCACTTTTGCTGGGTGTCACGACGCACTTCTGCGAAGCGGGGTTTACCGCCGAGGGCGCACTTGCCTTTATGAAGCGCCACCGCATCACCAACTTTGCCGCCGCGCCAACGGCCTATCGCCTGATGAAGGCCTCCGGGCTTTTCGATGACGCTCACCAGACCCTCGAGCTGCGCGCGGCAAGTTCTGCCGGTGAGCCGCTGAATACCGAGGTCGTGACCTGGGTAGAAAAGTCGCTGGGGTGCTCGGTGATGGATCATTACGGGCAAACCGAAACCGGGATGACTTGCAACAATCACCATGCCCTTGATCATCCGAAGCATGTCGGGGCCATGGGGGGGCCCATGCCGGGGTACCGTCTGGCGATTCTGGACGCTGAGTATAACGAGCTGCCACCTGGCGAGCCGGGCGTTTTGGCCGTGGACCTTGAGCAATCTCCAGCGCACTTTTTCCAGGGCTATACCTGGCAAGAGAAAGATCCCTTTGTGAAGGGCTATTACCTGACCGGCGACGTGGTAATCCGTAACGCGGATGGTTCGTTTCAGTTTGCCGGTCGCGACGACGACATTATTACCACGTCGGGCTACCGTGTCGGGCCCACCGATGTCGAAAACAGCGTCATGGCGCATCCGGCCGTGGCGGAATCGGCGGCGGTCGGCCAGCCTGATGAGATCCGCGGCGAGGTGATCAAGTCCTGCATTGTGCTCCGCGAAGGATTTGAGGCCAGTGAGGTGCTTGCAGAGGAAATCCGCCAGCAGGTGCGCGAGCGACTATCGACCCATGCGTTTCCCCGCGTCATCGAATTTGTCGACGAGCTGCCCAAGACGCCGAGCGGCAAGATCCAGCGCTTCAAGCTGCGTGCCCAGGCCGCCGAAGACGCCAGCCTGAGTCAATAACGCTTTCATTACAGGGAAACACCATCATGCAAGTGAAGGATCATACGTTTTTAATCACCGGCGCCGCTTCCGGGTTGGGGGCCGCCACCGCTGAGCGCCTGGTCGCCGGAGGCGCCCGCGTGATGCTCTGCGATTTAAGCGACAGCGTAAACACCCACGCCCAGACGCTGGGGGAAAGCGCTCAGGCATGCCTGGCCGATATCACCTCTGCAGAGCAAATGCAGCAGGCGGTTGATGCGGCGGTTGCGTTCGGCGGCGAGCGGGGGCTCTCGGGTGTCATTCATTGCGCGGGTGTAGTAAGCGTGGCCAAACTGGTCGACCGGGAAGGTAATCCTGCCGATCTGGACCGCTACGCGAACACCATCAACATCAATCTGGTGGGTACATTTAACGTGATGCGCCTGGCCGCCGCGGCGATGGCTAAGAATACTCCGAATGAGAGCGGCGAGCGCGGCGTGATTATCAATACCGCGTCTATTGCCGCGTTCGATGGTCAAGTAGGCCAATGCGCCTACAGTGCGTCCAAGGCCGGCGTTGTCGGCATGAGCCTTCCCGCGGCGCGCGAACTATCGCGGCATGCTATTCGTGTGATGGCCATTGCCCCCGGGGTGTTCGAAACACCCATGATGAGCGAGATACCCTCTGAGGCGGCCGAGGCGTTGGCGGCCGCAGTGCCTTTCCCCAAGCGGCTGGGCAAGCCGGAAGAATTTGCCCAGTTGGCCGAGCAGATCATTGCCAATCCCATGCTCAACGGTGAAGTGATTCGTCTGGATGGCGGCATCCGCATGCAGTAAGGGGCTTGTTTATCAACTATCAAGATGGCCTGTCGGCGTTCTCGTCGACAGGCTTTACTGTTTCTGGGGCATGGCAGACCCGTTGGGCGACCAAAGTGGTAGTCATTTAGGCGGCTAAATTAAAACGACTGCTTGACTACTGGGCGGGCTCGCGCTAATTTTCAAACATGTGTTTGAAAGCCGTTTTCTGAAGACGTTTGTTGCTTTCAGCTCCCTGTTTTAGGAGAAGTGCCATGCCCAGCTACCAGGCCCCCTTGCGTGACATGCGTTTCGTCATGGACGAAATGTTTGACTATCCCGCCCATTATGCCTCGCTGCCCAACGGCGAGGACGCTTCTCCCGATGTGGTGAGCGCTATTCTGGAAGAGGGCGCACGCTTTGCCCGCGAGGTGCTGTTGCCGCTTAACCAGAGCGGCGATGAAGAAGGGTGCCTGTTGGAGGGTGGTGAGGTAAAAGCGCCCAAGGGATTCAAAGAGGCCTATCAGCAATATGTTGAAGGTGGCTGGCCAAGCCTAGCCGCCGACCCTGAGCAGGGTGGACAGGGCTTGCCGCCCTCGCTTGCCATGATGCTCTCGGAGATGATCTGCGCGACGAACCTGGCGTGGGGCATGTACCCGGGGCTTTCCCATGGCGCAGCCGATGCGCTGCGTCATCACGGTACTGAAGAGCAAAAGGCGGCTTATCTAACCAAGCTGGTTGAAGGCGTCTGGACGGGGACCATGTGCCTCACCGAGCCGCACTGCGGCACTGACCTCGGACTGATCAAGACCCGTGCGGTACCCGTTGCGGGCGATGCGTACGCAATTACCGGCACCAAGATCTTTATTTCGGCAGGTGAGCACAACCTTGCCGAGAACATCGTGCACTTGGTGCTGGCAAAGCTCCCCGATGCGCCTGAAGGCTCCAAGGGCATTTCGCTGTTTGTCGTACCCAAATTCCTGCCGAATGCAGAAGGCAATCCCGGCGAACGCAATGGCGTAACTTGCGGCTCTCTTGAGCACAAGATGGGCATTCATGGTAACGCCACCTGCGTGATGAACTTCGACGGCGCAACCGGCTATCTGGTGGGTCCGCCCAACAAAGGGCTGGCGTGCATGTTCACCATGATGAATGCCGCACGTCTCGGCGTCGGTATTCAGGGGCTGGGGTTGATCGAGGCCAGCTTCCAGAACTCACTCAGCTACGCCCGCGACCGGCTGCAGATGCGCGGTCTGTCAGGTAAGCAGGCCCCTGAAAAGCCGGCGGACCCGATCATCGTTCATCCCGATGTGCGCCGCATGCTGCTTACCCAGAAGGCCTTCGCTGAAGGCGGACGCATGTTGGTGCTGTATACCGCGCAAATGCTCGATGTGGTGGAGCATGGTGAGTCGGGTGAAGAGCGAGATCACGCTGAAACCCTACTTGGCTTGCTAACGCCTATTGTTAAAGCCTTCTTAACCGAAGTCGGTTTTGAAAGCACTAATGAAGGCGTCCAGATCTACGGTGGTCATGGCTTCATTAAAGAGTGGGGCATGGAGCAGCTGGTACGCGATGCTCGCATCACCCGTCTTTATGAAGGCACGACCGGTATCCAGGCGCTGGATCTGCTGGGTCGTAAAGTGCTCATGAGCCAGGGTGAGTCGTTGAAGGTGTTCACCAAGGAGATTCACAAGTTCTGCAAAGCAGAAGCCGACAATCCCGACCTCAAAGAGTTTGTCGAGCCGCTTTCCAAGCTGAATGCCGAATGGGGCGAGCTGACCATGGGCGTTGGCATGAAAGCCATGCAGGACCGCGAAGAAGTCGGCGCGGCAAGCGTCGATTACCTTATGTATTCCGGCTACGTCACGCTCGCTTACTTGTTTGCTCGGGCGGCCAAGCAGGCGTCGGTGTCTCTAACGGGCGAAGACAAGGCTTTTTATGTCGCGAAGCTGAACACTGCACGCTTCTATTACCAACGGCTATTACCGCGCACCAAGGCCCACGCGCAAATGATCCAGGCGGGCGCGAGTAGCCTGATGGCTATGTCCAGTGAGGACTTTGGCCTGGGGTTTGAAATCTGATTAACGGTTAGCGCGGCCGCAGGCCGCGAACGGGCACTCTCTGGTCAGGGTTCTGATCGGTGGTTTGCGGCAGGCCTGGTTCTTTGAATCAGACCTGTCGCTTTTTTATTTTTAACACCCTCTTGCCAACCTGGCAGTGAAGCCGTAAAGTACGCATCCGCTGCCGGGGACGCAGGGCGTTGCCAGCGGTGGTTGAGGTGTAAAAACCTTGGTTTGTCAGCAGGTTAGGCAATTGGTTGGATGGTGAAATGCGTCGCTGATTTGTTTCGCACTTGCCAATCAGTCGTTGACAAACCCTTTGAAGTGCGTAGAATACGCCTTCCTCGCTTAGCAGCGGCCACGTCATGTTGTTTCGGCCCGCAAGCGACTGCTCTTTAATAATTTGATCAGGTAATTCATGTGGGCGCTTGCCGATGAGGGTGATAAATCACCAACTATCAAGGCAAGCGACTCAAGCACTACGGCTTTTCGAAGCCGATATTGAATGAATTCGTTTGAACCTTGAGCCAA
>Ga0208979_100304_pt1 | contig 46285 bp, 12 predicted proteins | sample HotLakConsUCCSLE_FD_184738 | JGI IMG/M metagenome (GOLD analysis project Ga0208979, IMG submission 184738) | Hypersaline microbial mat communities from Hot Lake, Washington, USA - Hot Lake Consortium UCC-SLE (SPAdes) | ecosystem: Environmental > Aquatic > Non-marine Saline and Alkaline >... | reverse complement strand
ATGCCGTAGGCTGGCCAAGGACTTCGAGAACCTGTCGCGCAACGCGCTCGCATTCCTCAAACTCGCCTCTATTCGCCTCATGCTGCGAAGGCTCTGTTCAAATTGAATAACTTTCTGGACCGACTCTAACGATGTGAGCCGGGAGGATAAACTGGAGGCCCCAGCTTACCCGTAGCACAAGTCGGTACCCGCTCCGAGAGATGCCCGCTTTTCAGCGGGCGACATTTTCCTTCCGGCAATCAGCTTGATAGTCCGCCTTAAAATGCCAGTGTCTTTGGCCTATGATGATCCGCAGGATCATTGAGGCGAAAGCTGCAAAGTTGGCGGAAAAGACTGATGTTTCGGAGAATATCGCGCGCATTCGACGGCGGTTGGCCGATCTGAATGATGAGCGGATGGAGCTTGAGCGTGAACTGGAAGCGTTTGAGCAACAGCTGGTTTCCGATAGCAGCGCTGAAGCAGAAATCCCGGCCTTCGCCGATGCCACTGTTACCAACAGCTCAGCATCGAAGGAGAAGGTAGAATTATTCCAGCAGATGTTTGCCGGCCGAGCCGATGTCTTTCCGGTTCGATGGGAAAACAGGAAGGATGGACGCACCGGCTATTCGCCGGCCTGTTCCAACGAATGGGCGAAAGGAATCTGCGGCAAGCCGAAGGTCAAATGCGGGGAATGTCCGCATCAGGCATTCATCCAACCATCCGTAGACATCATCGAAAGACACCTTCGCGGCGGCGAGCCCCGGTCCGGTGACTTCGTGGCAGGGGTATATCCACTGCTGCAAGACGAAACATGCTGGTTCCTTGCTGCTGATTTCGACAAGGAAAGCTGGGCGGATGATACCAGAGCCTTGCTGGCAATCTGTCGTGCAAAAGGAATTGCGGCAGCCCTCGAGCGGTCGAGATCGGGGAACGGCGGCCATGTCTGGATATTCTTCTCTGAGCCTGTTCCCGCCAGGATCGCCCGACAACTTGGGGCCGCGCTGATAACAGAGACGATGGAGAACCATCCCGAGATTGGCTTCACGTCTTATGATCGTTTCTTTCCCAACCAGGATACGATGCCACTTGGCGGCTTCGGTAATTTGATCGCGCTTCCCCTACAAAAGAAAGCCCGTGAAAACGGCAATAGTGTTTTTGTCGATGACGACCTACGACCTTACGACGACCAGTGGGCCTATCTGTCGTCCTTGCCCAGGCTATCGGCTGGCGAGGTCTTCAGGATTGCTGATGAAGCTGAAGTGGCGGGGCGGGTGTTGGGCGTGCGGATGCCGGTCGATGATGAACATGCCGACGAGCCGTGGAAGATGTTGCCCTCACGGCGCAGTGAGCCGCGCCGCATAGAGACTGCGATCCCGAAAAGCATTCACGTCGTCGTCGCAGATCAGGTCTATATCGATAGGACCGAGCTTCCGCCGGCGCTCATCGCGCAGTTTGTGCGTCTTGCAGCATTCCAGAATCCGGAATTCTATCGCGCGCAGGCAATGCGACTTCCGACATTCGGCAAACCGCGGATCATCTCATGTGCCGAACTTCATCCGCGTCATGTCGCGCTGCCTCGAGGCTGTTTCGACGAAGCAATCGAGCTCATCAAGATACATGGCGCGACCGCCGTTCTTGAGGACCATCGCGAAAATGGAACAGAGTTACCATCCGGCGTTGCCTTCCAAGGCGAGCTGCGACGGCCTCAGTCGAAGGCCTTTGATGCTCTTGTCGCCCATGACAATGGTGTGCTTGCCGCGACGACTGCTTTCGGCAAGACGGTTGTCGCAGCCGCGCTCATAGGGCATCGGACGCGCAACACGCTGGTTCTTGTCCATCGCAGGGAACTTCTTACACAATGGGTGGAGCGCCTGAGCTCCTTTCTGTCAATTGACCCAAAGCAGATTGGCATCATCGGGGGCGGGAAAAGGAAGCCAACAGGAATGATCGATGTGGCGCTGATCCAAAGCCTAGTGCGCAATGGCGAGGTTGATGACATTGTCGGCAATTACGGTCATCTGATAGTCGACGAGTGCCACCATCTGTCCGCTACAAGCTTTGAGCTGGTCGCTCGCAGGTCCAAGGCGCAATACGTCGTTGGCCTATCAGCTACAGTAGCCCGAAAAGACGGTCATCATCCTATCATTTTCATGCAATGCGGCCCCGTTCGCCATCGGGTTGATGCAAGAGTTCAAGCTGCTGAGCGAGGTATTCGCCACCGTGCTCGCGAGCGTTCGACGAAGTTTGAGTTGCCAGAGTCTCTGGTTTCGGTCGAGCGCCCGTCAATGCCCGCGATCTATGCGGCGCTTGCGCAGCATCAAGACCGGAATGACCTGATATTCGATGACGTGCTGAAATCTCTCGAAGCCAAGCGTTCGCCGATCGTTCTGACCGAGCGAAAGGACCACCTTGAGTATCTCCAGCAAAAATTCTCGCCGTTTGTAAAAATCTGGTGGTGCTGCGCGGCGGCATGTCGGCAAAAGATCGCAAGCAAGCCAACGCAGCATTGACTGTTGCCGACGAAGAAGAGCGCCTGATACTGGCGATAGGCCGATACATCGGAGAAGGCTTCGATGACGCCCGGCTCGACACTTTGTTCCTGACCATGCCGATCGGCTGGAAGGGAACTCTGGCGCAGTATGTCGGCCGGCTGCATCGTCAGCACGATGGAAAGCGGGACGTCTTGGTCGTGGACTATGTTGATACCAGCGTTCCCGTGCTGGCCCGGATGGCGGCCAAACGACGAGTGGGTTATCGCGCGCTCGGTTATGTGATCGAGTGAGGGAGGCTCTCTGTGAGAGGAGCGCCATTGACCTGTTCAAGCGTGACCAAGTGTGTTTTTGCTCGCTTTTGTCGGTCTGGATGAAGGAGGCAGGCCGGGGCTGTGGAGGGCATCAAGCGCGGGCGAGATGCGTTCAGCGCCTGTTTCCCGGGTGATCCAAGTTCGATTAGCGGCATGTTCTCAAAAAATTTGTGGCATAAGCACAATTATGGAACTGAATGAAATGTCGGTGGCGGGCATTCTGCAGCTTTTCAAATGTTATCTGGCCGGAAGCCGAGTGCGCGGAGCAATTTTTGTGATCGCTTTACGGTCTGTGCTCGGCGCTTGCGGCCGAGTCGCTCCTGCCGGCCCTGGGCGACAATTCTAAGAGTTTCGGCGATCCAGCTCGGCAGACGGCCCTTGCGCCCGAGGGTCAGCCACCGCGCCAGACGCGTCAAACCCTGAGTGCCGTCTGTATAGATAGGGTCGTGGAGCGATACGATTGAAACGGCGGTTCCCGGTTGCCCCTGCCGGCCGGTCCGGCCGATGAATTGCCGGTCGATCCGCGCCGAGCCGTGAAACTCGGTCAAGATGACATGCAAACCGCCCTTCTTGCGGACCTCTACCGACACCGGAATGTCGGCCCCCCGTCCCGCCATGTTGGTAGCAATCGTGATTCGACCAGCTTCGCCGGCTCGAGCAATAATCGCCGCCTCCTCTGCATCCTGCCTTGCATTCAGAATTGTCGTCGGGGAGCCGGCCTCTTCAAAACACTGTGCGATCCTCTCCGAAGTCTCGACGGAGCGGGTACCAATCAGAACTGGCCGGCCGCGAGCAGTCATTCGCAGAGCATCTGCAACTATTGCTCGCCACTTGGCTTCCTCACTGCCATAAAGCAGAGTTGCCCGCTCCCTCCTGCGAAGTCGATGGTGAGTAGGTAGCTTCAGAACCGGGCGCTCGTGGGTTAACGTCAATTCGCGTGCCACCTCACGCGCCGTGCCCGTCATCCCGCCGAACCACAGATAGCGCGAGAAGAACGTCTGGTAGGTAATCTGCGCGATAGTTTCGCGAAGGGCGGATTGCTTCACGTTCTCCTTGATTTCAATCATCTGATGCAGACCGCGCTGCCATTGTCGGTCGGCCATCACCCGGCCGGTAAATTCATCAACGATCGACACCCCTTCATCTGTGACTATATAATGCTCGTCCCGCTTGTAGAGATGGAGCGCCGAAAGCGCCTGGATTAGAATTTCGCGGCGTGCGGCCACCGGCACCAGTTCGGGGTTTGGCGGCTCCAGCCCCTCAACGACCGGGTCTGCCGGCGGCAGAAGACGGATCGTCCGCTTGCGTTCGTTGAGATCGTAGTGGCGTCCCGCCGTTAATGTCGCCGCCAGGGTCAGTATGGCGCGAGCGACCTCAGCCTTGTTCGACCCATCGCTTTCGCTGGTGATGATCAGGGGCGTCTGCGCTTCGTCAATGAGGATAGAATCAACTTCGTCTATGATCGCGAAGCCGAGTCCGCGCGAGAGGATGCGTTTTTCTTTCCGCCAATTGCTTGAAAGCGTCCGGTGCGCCAGTGCCGCCAGTGCCGAACGCCTGGCACCGTGCGCAATCCTGTCGCGCAGGTAGTCGAAGGCTATATCTTTGTTGGTTGAAAAGACTACGTCGGAGCGGTAAATATCCGAGCGTGACCGGTGGTCGGTTTCCTCATTAATCAGCCCCGTCGTTAGCCCGATGGCCTCAATTACCTGGGAAAGTTGTTTGCGGTCGCGTGCCGCCAGATATCCGTTGACGGTGACTACATGAACCGGAACGCCGGCTAGTGCGGCGCAGATCGCGGGAATCAGCGCGGTAATCGTCTTGCCCTCACCCGTCGCCATCTCGACAATATTGCCGCGAAGGAGCGCCAAGCCGCCGACGATCTGTACCCGATGATGCCGCATGCCCAGCTTGCGCCCGGTCAGTTCCCGAATTCCGGCAGCAACTCTGACGGGCGGCAATCCGCGAAATCCGCCAGCGAGAAGTTTCGGCTGTTCGGCCTTGATCCGGTCAATTAGCTCGGCGTCGGTCAACCTCGCCATTTGCTTCGACAGAATAACGACGATCCGCGCTTCCAGCCACCGCCAATGCCCAACACGACAAGTCGGACGTTTGAAATATTGTAAGAGATTGCGTACAATTTCGTCGGATCGATGCGACTGTGGTGATCGCCGCTCAGCCTCCAATGTATTGCTTCTCGTCCTGTTAATCCACGGTCGTGCCGCCGTGCCGCCGAAACTCCTCATGGCTCAGGCCTCAAAAAACGTCAGGAAAGTCATCCTGATTTTGCGGCCAATCTGGAAAGCGAGCGGCGTTGGCTCGATTTCGAAGCGCACAAAGATCCGCATGCCGAACGGTACCGGCCATTGCGGACCGTCGATGAAGGCAAGATCGAACTGAAACAGCCGGTCCATCGTCTGGAGCGAGTTGTCCTGGGTGGGGATGGTGGCGAACGGCCCACCGCCTTCGAGGGAAAGTGCAGCTGATGGAAGTTCAGCTGCAGCAGCCGGAACTTCACGGACAATTTCGCCTGAAAAGACCTTTCCGGGGTGGTCGGCTACTCGCATCTCGATCGACCTGAGTCGATTGCGGACGAGATCAATGTCGCCCTGTGGTACGACGACGCGCACAAGCCTGCGGCCTTCCGGAAGCACGAAACCGGCGATCTCGCCCTCGCGCAGATATCGCCCCCGGCTGTCTTCGAGCGCCGGGATATCGACGGTGCCGCCAACGCCCGCTTTGATTGTGAGGTCGCGAACCCGGTCTTCAATGTCGATGACGGAACGCTCGGCGGCCGTAACCGCCGCTTCCATCGAAATTGCCCGAGCACGATCAGTGAACCGGGCAGCCGCATATTGCCCGCGCAATTGCTGAAGCCGCGCCTGTCGTTGGGTAAGATCGGCTTCCAGATAGGGGGCATTGAGGTGAAAGAGTTGTGTTCCGGGCGCCACTTGCGCTCCGTTGTCGATGAAAATGTCGGTAATGAAGCCTGGGCTGCGCGCCCGTACGATAGCCTCGGTCGGGAGCCAGACGACACCTTGATTAATTGTCCGGAAGGGTGCGGGAACGAAGAGCAGGCCGAGAATGGCCGCCGCCGCGACCGAACCACCCACCAGCGCCCGGCGGCCAGCTTGCGCGATCCGCTGGTCGTTGACCGTGGAGCGGACAACCTTGACCGCCGGCCATACAATTGTGAGCGTCAGCGACCAAATTGCAAGCACGATGCCAACTGCGCGGTAGGTAGTAGCGACGAAAAGCGCAATCGACAGCGCGATGCCGATTCGATACACGAAAGCTGCGGGTGGATAGACCGTGAACCAGAACCGCTCCCACAGGGGGCGCGGCAGGCGGTTGCGTTCCCGCGTACCAAGTACGCGGGTACGCAGGACCTCGCCCCACCACTCGTTTCCGCGCTTAGAGAGGTTGGGGATCTCGATGACGTCGCAGAAGACGTGGTAACCGTCGAACTTCATCAGAGGATTGCCGTTCACCATCAGCGTCGAAAACCCGGAAATCAGCAGAGTATTGTAAGCTATCGACCTCAGAAGACCGGGTTCGGCATCGATCCAAACGAACAGTGCGAGCGCTGCAATCGACAATTCTACCATCACCCCGGCAGCCGCGACCGCCGCCCTGTCCCATTTCGATGGAAAGGCCAGCGACGCAGAAGCCTCGACATAGGGGATCGGATAGAAAGCTATCATCATTACTCCCATCTCGTGTACCTCACCGCCGCGAGAACATATTGTCACGCCGTGCCCAATCTCGTGAATGACTTTGACCACGGGATAAATAAGCAGTACCACGAAGAGATTTTCTAGATCGAGGAACCCCTCGAAGCCACGGTCGAGAAGAGCCGGGAGATGGACTGGGAGGACAAAAAGTGCAGAACCGATGAGCGCTATCGCTAGCCCCCACCAAGCCGCACGCGGCAGGATCGACATGCCGTTGGTGAGCCAGCCGAGAAACCGGTTCGGGTCGATAAGCGGAAAAGTCGCCGCTAGTGGATTGAGCAGGATTTTCTTGAGCCCTTGACTTCGCTCCTTGTCTCGGCGTCCGACAAGTTCATCCAGAAGCGGACGGTCGGTGCCGCTGAGCAGATCGCTCGAATGAAGCTGCGAAATGAGGCGGATGACTTCATCTTGGGTGGGTGCGTCGGTACCATGTTCGGAAACGGTGTCGCACCAAATCTGATCGAGCGATGTCTGACCGTCAAACCTGCCGGCCACCGCATAGGCGGCCGGCGTCAGGCGGTGAACCTTACCTCCGGTCGAATCTGTCAACACATACCATGGCCGGCCGAGATAAACGTGGCGGCTGATCTCGACATCGCGCTGTAGCGCCGGCTTCGCGTCAGCGATCCTGTACCAGTCGCCGCTATTGAAGCCGTCACTCATGGGAGCCACCGCCATGCGAAGAGCTGCAGCCGCCGCACGGTGCTGCGAAACCAGATCCAGGCGAGTGATGCCTCGCCAGTCTCAATCTTCGCGATGCCTTCCATTCCAGGCCGCGCCTGTGGGGGCACTGTCGCGACCTGCGCCACTACCCGGAAACTGTTTTCCGAGTTCTCCGGTGAGGAGACCGAGGAGATGGTGTTGACTTCAATAGCGAGCGGCTTGCCGGGCACGGCGTTCAGTACCAACGTACCGGTCTGTCCGGGTTCCACCGGCGCCAGATCATATTCGCTGACATCGATCATCACCCTGAAATCGTCGAGCCGGGCTATCTCAAATATAACTTCGCCGCGCGAAACTGGTGCGCCTAGTTTCTGGGTCAGGTCGCCCGAAACAATTATGCCGTTCATGGGTGACAGTATGTCGAGACGCGAAAGCCGGCTCTCGTTAAGCTGGAATGCGGCGCGTGATTCCGCCAGTTTTGCGCTCGCCTCCGCGCCGGCCGTCCGGTCGCCGCTTGACAGCGCCGTGCGTACTGCCTGCTGGGCTTCAGCGACAGCAGCTTCGTTGCGGTTGAGTTCCAGCCTGAGATCGCGATCATCAAGCCGCGCCAACAAGTCGCCTTCTGACACTCGGTCACCTGCTCTTCCAGCACTTTCACGGATGAACCCGTCGACCAGCGAGACGGCCGCGCGCTGTTCCTTGCCTTCGAGTGTGGCGTTTCCGCTAATCCGCATGGGTGCGTGAATGACAAACGGCAACGTGATGGCGACCGCCGCGGCTATCGTGCCAAGCGCGATGGCAGGTCGCCGTCCAAAAACTGCAGTCATCCCGCGGCCGGCCAAATTGCGTCCCCTGCCCGAGACCCAGCGCCGCTCGTCATGTTTGAGCCTGAGAACGGGGGCGACAGCGGCAGTCGCCAGCCGCAACTCTTCGATCGCCTGGGGATCGACCACCACGATTTCGTCGTTCTCGCGGGCTCGTTCGAGCAGAAGTGCGCCAACCGGCCTGCCGCGAACAATCAGCGGCGCCGTAAGGATCGCGCCAGAGCCCGCTCGCGCCGCCAACCGCCGGTGAGCGACATCAATTTTGCGGCGCTCACCGTGTGGCTGCGGATGAACAATGAGGTCGTCCTGGGCAATCGCTTCGTCCATTGCTGCTTCCAGATCGGCGACCATGTCAGCCTTCTTCTTGAAACTTGCCGTCCGCGACAGTGCCTCGAGCCGAACGCGCCCGCGACGGATCATGCCAATTGCCGCGCGGTCGAAACCCGTCATCTCCGGTAGAACATTAACGACCGAGAGCGCTGCGCCGTCGAACCGCTCGTGTTCATCGGCTGCCGCGATGAGATCAAGTGCCAACCGAGCGGTCGCCGCCTGCCTATTGCGCAGCGAGGATTTGCCGTGCCATAGCTGGGCATCAATCCACCCGACTGCCCAATGCATATCGCGCATGACTTGGCGCATGCGCGTCACCTCGTAACCGCCCAGGACCGCGACGAACATGGCTTGCAATTCACCATCACTTTCTAGTGGATAGCCGGCTATCGCGCGGCCAGCGCCGGACAGCATTTCGATCCTCGCCTGCGGCCTTTGAGAGAGCTTTTGCACAAAAGTCTGTACCTGCTCCTGCAAGGACGGATCGAAACTCACCGCGGCGGCAATGCCAAACTGATTGCCATCCCCGCGCAGGAACAACACACCCGTCTGCGCGCCCTCGATTCGCCCAACCGCGATTTCCAACCAGCCAGCGAGAAACTCAGCGCTTTGGGCCGGTCTGATGAACCGATCCCAAGCAGAATCTATGTCCACCCGCGATGACGCTGCCGGCCCCGGTGCAGCCGATCCGTCGAAGTTTTTCTTAAAGGCCGCGCCGTCCGGGTTATCCGATCCTCGGAGTGCAGTGTCGGACTGAGCATTTTCCGAATTCGAAGACCTACCGGATACTGAATCGCTGCTGTCCATCATTACCGAGCCGCTATCATTTCAACACTCCGTAGCGCTGTTGGTATTCGTCTAGCAGCTTCCCGATCATGCCATGCAATTTCTTGGCCGCATGGGGGCTCATGATCACACGGTGCTGTATAGCTATATCTATATCCCCATCCGGCCGGTCCCAGCTCTGATTTAAACCGAGATTTAGAACAACTTCCTCCTGTGTGCTAGTCGCGTTACAGACATTGCAATAAGAAGATTTCATCCTCGACGTATCGAGACGAACTCGGCGCTCTGCTCCAATTCCACCATGCGTAGCCGGGCCGTTCGATCTGGTGTTTTCAACTACAGTCGGGTCGCCGGCCTTCTTCTCTTCCGAACTGGCTTCTGTCATTCCTCTACCTTTCCGTCTAAAGTCGCGAGGGCATCGGCGTCGCCTCGCCAATTGGGTGGCACAGTCCGTCAGGAATCTCACATTTGCACGCCCTACTTTGATTCCGAACTTACGTCTTGTTTTTTGCCATCCGCCTAGCACGGTCATGAATCACTACATTATTTGCCGAGTCTACGTTCGTCTGCTCTGCGTTTGCGCTCGCCACGGCGGACGGGGAACGCAGCGGCAAGAAGCAAGAAGGCACCCGAACCTTCGCCGGATTTCGCGGCACTGCCCTCTGCACCTTGCCCAGTGTTATCCGCCTGGCTTTTGCCGGTGAGCATGAAGCACACGCGCTGGTCCTCGGTCGCGCCGCTTGCTCTTCCTGCGGCATCACTACCTTCGTTCGATCCAGACGGCAGCTTCTCTTTCTCGATCAGTTGCCAGATGCCGTTGTCCTCGGGCGAGATCTTGGCATTTGTGAACACGCAGACATCGGCGACAATTGCCGTCTCCTCGCCACTGGGCCCCTCGTCGCTGCTGTCCTCGTTCCGATCGCGAAGCGACCAGCGCAGTTCGGCGTTTGCGACTAGCCCCTCCGGGACCTGTAGACAGATAGCGCCAGTCTCCGCTGCATTACCGCCGTCCACCCGGTCCGTTTCGGCGCGAATAAGGCAAGCTTCCACTATCCGGCCACCGAAGGTGGTGATCGGTGCGCCGCCCGTCGAATACGCGATGCTGGTCAGCGAGGACTCTCTTTGAGTATCGTTGCCGCCCCGCAGCGCCGTCTTAATTAGAGTGAAGGCACTGGTGTCCGGGGTGGTCGAGCTAGGACTGAAGACTGTGCCTCCGCCCAACCCGCCTGGAAAGACGTCGGCACCCGAACCCGATTGCCCTGCAATGGGCGACGAGCCACCGCCATTGCCGCCGGAACTGCCACTCGTCCCGCCGTTCGAGCCATCCACAGATCCATTACTATCGCCAGCACCGCTATCAGGTTCGCCGTTCCCACTCGAGCGAACCAATAGGATACTCGGATCGAGTTGACGCCAGGCAGAAAAGCCGCGCTGCGGTGTGGTCGCCAAGTTCGAGAACAGCTGCTCGTCGGCGCCATTTAACATACCATCGCCAGTCGCGTCGCCCGGCAGAGCCCCAACCAGAAGGCTGCGGGTGGTGGCGAAGTCTTGCGCCACACCGTTTATTTCAATCACGCTGACGGTTAGGTCGCTATCGAGCGATCCATAGACGAACTGGGACATCGCTGTCCCAACCAGCCGTCCCAGGTCAAGCGAACCGGCCGTTGAAGGATTGTCGAAGCTGGCACGATAATAGCGTGTCTGCATGGTGGGAGATTCGCCGACCCTCGGCGTGGGAAGTGCCGATATATGAGCGCCGCTCATAGAGGAAACGACCCCCTCGATACTGACCGTATTGCGGTTCCAGCCGACCTGCAATGTGAGCGAATTAACGCCGCCCGGCTGATCCAGCGTGATTGCCAGCCCCTGCCCCTCAAGACCGAGACGCTGTCCCGGCAAGACTAGTCCCGTTTCGAGACGGATCCTGGTGTCGGAAGCGGCGATAGTGAACTCCCGCCGGTAGACGCCGGTGGAATCACCTTCAAGCGTATCGAGCTCGTTGCGCCAGCCGAAGCTGTCGCCACTGAGTTGCAATGTATAGGTGCCTGCAACGAGGCCATTGCCGCTGGCTATGAAGCTGAAGCCGCGTTCGTCGGCCTCGAAGACGATGGAGCCGTCGACCTTGTGGCCGAACGTGTCGAATACAACTACATCAGGCTCCTCATTGGAGTCGGGCAGCATATAGGGGTTTGGCAGATTGCTATTGATCAGCGCATCGAAGCGAACCTTCAGTCCCCAATTCGAGGCATCCAGCGAAATGACACGCAGGCCCGGCGTCGAAATGGCAATGCGTTCGGTCTTTTCTGCAACCGCGCCATCGGTGCCCGTCGCTATGGCGCGAACAACGTAATTTCCCGCTTTTTCGTAGACATAGCTGACAATATTCGCGTCAGCGCTGAAACTCTGCACCGTCCCATCACCCCAATCGACATTGAATGATCGCAACGTTTCTGAACCGGGATCTATGAAATCGAGTTCGAGGCTGACACTTTCCCCGAGGACGGCGTGGTCTCTCACGGCCAGTTGGATTTGTGGCGGAACGTCGAGAATAGTTACTTTGGCTCGTGTTTCAACTGAGGCACCACCCGCATCAGTAACAATAACGGTGAAGTACTCCGTGTCTGGACCTTCGATCGCTGTCCACATCACCTGTCCGGTTTGCCGATTGATCGTTGCACCCGCTGGTGCACTGCCCAGCGACCACGTTAGATCGGTTCCGCCGATGTCGCCATCGCGATCAATGGCCCTTGGGTTGATGACAAGCTGATCGCCTTCATTAATGGTAACCGGTGAGATGACGCCGAGCTGCGGTGGGTCGTTGAACGCACCCACCTCTAGCGTAGCGGTTCCGATCGTCCCGAGAAGTGATCCGTCGGAGCCGCGGAAAGTAAAGCTGTCAAACCCGCTATAATCCGCATTCGGGCGATACCGCCACACGCCGTCGCCGATGAGTTCCAAAGCCCCACGTTCGGGGCCGGTCACAATGGAAATGGTGACTGCGTCGTTGTTCGGATCACTGACATATTTTTTAAGGTCGATGAGAACCGAATCATCCTCGTCCAGCTCTATTTTGAAGTTGGTCGCTACCGGTTTCAGATTGGCCGGCACCTCGTTGCTGAAGGCAATGCTGTCGACCTGGACCGCGGAATCGAGCGCGCCGAAGCCGATCAGATCGAGGTAGAGATGGACGGTCGTGCCCGCTGCAAGGCTGGAAACGTCGAAGGTGACCGTCCTGAATTCATATCCATCTTCGCTGACGGCGGGTCCGACACTGGCGAATTCGCTGAACCGCGTCGTCCCGGATGCCTGCATGTTGAACGCGGCATCGGAATACGTCAGTCCGCTCAGCCCGACGAGCGAATTGCCAAGCGCGTCAAGAAGCGCGATCTCGAAGGCATCCGGCGGTACGATCAACCCATCGTTAAGTTTGGTATGGACATTGATAGTCAAGCTTTGCGCGCCTTCGGGCACTGTGAGCGGCGCGCGAAGCCCGGAAACCGTCATGGCACCCTCGTCGACGAGCCAGCCGTCTCCGCTGGGGGCCACGTTACCGACACTGGTCCAGCCCTCAGACAGGCCGGCACCGTCAGGTGGCGCGGCAAGATAACCGCGATCTAGACCGTCGAGCGCACCCGCGTTGTCCGCTGTCTGGAGGAAAGCGATCAGTTGATCGATCACGCTGTCCGGCAGCTCCGGATCATCAAAATTGAAGGCGAAGTCGGTAATGAGGATTTCATCCTCCGTCAGCAGTTTGCTGTCGACCGAGTTCATGATGCCGACAGAGCCGAGTGGCTGGCCCGTCGTTGGGTCGTAGCGATCCGGAAGGCCAAGCGTGTGCAGGATTTCGTGTGCCAGCAGCCGGCCGATGAAATCGCCCACAATCCTGGTCGGTTGCCCCTCGCCGATCGTATCGGGAAGGACATCGCGCAGGATCACCTTGTCTTTCACGAAGCTGTAGTTCGGCTGATAATAGTCTTCGGTATTGAAAAGGCTGTCGACGAGATAGTGCTTCTGCGCCTGTGTCCGATCATCGAAACCAGCATTCCAGATCTCTTTATTGAAATCGAACGTGGCGAAGGACCGCGTGATATCGCCCGATGATTCGCCGCTTGGATCATAGACCACATTGATGTCGCCGCTTCCCAGCACGACTTCGAAATGCGTCGCGGACGAATCATTGGGGTCGTAGAGGATATCCTTGACCGCCGTCAGCACCGAATATTGAAGCTTCTCCCATTCGAGGTCAGAAAGACCGCTCGGGAAGGCCGCCGCGATGGAACCATCCGGATCCTCGCTCCGCATCCGGTCGACTTCGGCCTTGACGACATTCTTAAGTTCCGGGAGCTCCAGCCCGATGACCTGCGCCGGTGCCGCAGCCGCCTCAATCTTGATCTTGCCGATGAGGCCGCCGCCCCAGCTCAATCCCAGCTCGGCCTGATCGCGGAAGCGAAAGGCGGTCCCGGATTTCAACTGGCCGATCGCCTTGGGCTTAAATGTGATGTTGGTCTTGCCCCCATCCTCGCCAAGCGTCAGCCAGCCGCGTTCGGAGCCGGCAACGTTGTTGCCCGTCAGAGCGGCGCTGACGGGATCGGCGCTGTTAACGTTGAGATTGTAGATTGCCTTGACGGAATCGATTGTGCTGAGATCCTTGTTGAGAACCAGATCGAGTGTCGTCGACTCGTTCTCCACGACAAGCTTGCGCGTTGTGTCTTCGGCCGTTGCCGCCACCTTGATTACGCCGTCGGTGGAATCATCGTCGCCGATATCCAGCAGATAGAACATGTTGATGGTCTGCTGGTCCTGTACCCGTTCGCCCGTCCCGGCCACGGGGGTGCCGACTGAAACCGTCAGGCTGGAGGACAGGACGTGGACCGATTCCTTCCCAAGCTGAGCCACCTGGTCGGCGGTCATGCGCGCGGTAACGCCGAGGACGACCTCGCCGCGTGGTGGAATGGTCACCGTCACCCGACCGGTGGTCGACCCATCGGTAAAGTCCTTACCATTGTTGAAGTTCCAGTTGCCAGTCACCCCTGCGAGATTGACGAACTTGCTGGCCCCGACGTCCACGGTAATCGTCAGTTCGGTGGTTTGGCGATTGGTGAAGGTCAATTCCTGCCTGTCGACGCCGGTCCCGGTGGTCCGAGCGCTCACAAGCGCCCCCGTGCCCTTGTCTGTTGCCGTGACATCCCCGGCGTCAGAGAAGAAGAGCGTCAGATCGTTGGCATCGCCAGAGCTGTCAGCAATTTTTACACCGGTGTCGAACTCGATATTGTCGATCATCACGCCCACATGTTCTGTGGCCGTGTCGGTTGCTTTGTTTTTGAAGATCAGGGTACCAACCTTGCCCTTCAGAGCCTCGGGCACCTCCAGATAAACCCTTTGCGACAGCCCGAAGACAAAGTCGTTGCCAACGGCGAGCGGATCGGACACCGGCGATCTCAACGAATATCCGTCCAGCACACGCAGGTCGTGGCGACCATTGTCCAGCACGGCGTAGACTTCAAGCGTATTGGCGCCTGCCGGAGCATCCGCATTGTGGCCCCAACCGATATCCACGGCCAGCGTGGACGCATCCGGAAAATACATCACATTATGTTCGAGGTGGTCGCCGCTGGCGATGACATAGTGGTAGTCAATCAGATATTGCTGCATGAAGCTGACGAGTGCCGCCATCGACTGAGCCGCGACGTCGCCGACGACCCCCGTGGCGATTTTCGAAAGCGTCTTTTTGAGCTGCCACGCCGAATAAAGACCCTTGCCGCCCTTTACCACACCATTGCTGGAGCGCGCCTTTTCCACCAGGTTGGACAGCGACCCATCCTTTTCCTTGACCTGTCGGATGACGAGATCGTCGTCGAAGTAGAACGGTTTCTCGCCGACTTCGAGCTTCTTCACGCCCAACGTCTCCAGCATGGCGAGAACATTGATGGAATGCTGCAGGGCCGGCCCGGCTTCCTTAACGATATTCGCGCCTTTCAGCATCGTATCGACAACGAAGGTCGCAAAATGTTTTGTTATGTTCAAAAGCGAGGTGCCGGGGGAGTCAATCGCTTTCCTAAAGTCGCTGATAACCGGCTCAAGGCCTTCGAACTTGAAGATCTTGTCGGCGATTGACGAGAAGAATTCGATGACTGCGTCCTTGATATCGTCATCCAAATCCTTGAGCTCGGCAAGCGCAGAGATGATTTTTGATTCGTCGATTGCATAGCGCAGCCCGGAATTGCCCGGAATTGCCAGCGACTGGAAGGCGGTGGAGGTACTGCCGTATGAACCGCCGCCGTGGAAAGACCAGCCAGGCATTTCGTACCAACTGGATGTCGGTATCGGCGTGCGGCCGTAGACTGGACGGAATGAGGCCTGGAAATTGCCGTTGAAGACACCGGGCACAACGGCCGGAGTGGCGTTGAATACGGTGTTATCGTCACCCTGGGAGTTCGGATCGGCACGGCTACCATTGGGAATGTTGTCGCGAAATGTCGCGCCCCCGCCGAGCGTTGAATAGAACCAGCCGGTACCGATGCCTTCCCATGGTGTCTGGTCGATCGCCGAATTGCCGCGCCGGGCTGGGTTCGAGTTGTTGATGGTTTCGAACTCCCGCGCACGATACCAGCTATCGGTGTTGAAGTAGGTGTAGCCGTCAGCCGGTGTATTGGGGTCACCCTTGCCGATCAACTCTGGATCTGCCCGGCCGAGCTCCGTCCGCGCTTCCGCATAGAAGCGGGAAAAACTCCCGATCGACCAAAGCGGCACTTCGTAGAAGCGATCGGACGCCTGACGCCATATGGGTTCGGTCCGCCCCAGCATGGCAATTTCGTCAGTCTGCAGGCTGGCGGTGCCGAGATACCAGTTGACGGCACGGTCGTGCGTTGTCCCGAAGCCCACCCCGTACTGCTCGATGTTGATTCCAATTCCGGTCAGCGTGAACGGATAGTTCGGAAGCTGGTCATCTTCCACGAAGCCAGGCAATCCGGTGAGATGAAGGTTGACGTCGGCCGTCTTCAGGCTGGTCCCCAAAGGAGAGAGGGAGAGGACCTTCTGGCCGGTCGCCGTGCTTTGGAAATAGTTGTCGGCGAAGTCCACGCCGGCCCAGTTTACCGTTAGCGGGTCCTTGAAATCCGACCAGTCGATCGTCGCAAATCCCAGCAACGTCGCCGCTTTATCGGCCGCGTCTGCGACGTTGCTCAAGATTCGGAGCACCTTTGCCACCGGTACGAGGCCACTGGCTGCGGCCGCAGCTGACGCCACCGTGGTGACCGAATTTACGGCCTTGAGGATTTGCGACAGCTCGAGACGCATCTGTGGCTGGGACGACGCATAGGGATCTATCGTCGTCGATTGTACGTCCTGGAGAAGGTCGGCTTTCTCGCGGATCAGTCGCTGCAGGATCTCGGTATTGACCGACGTGCCCCGGCCATGGCCGATGAAATGCAGCGGCGATGCCAGTATCTTGCCGCCAAGCTTGTCGTCGAGCTTGAGAATTTGCGCGAAGAAGGCATCCGCCGCAGCTTCGGCGAAGCCTGAATCGTTGATCCAGGAATCGGCGGTCCAGTCGAGCACAAGAACGATCGAATCCGCATCGTCCGTCGACACACCGGATGTGATGTTGACCCAGGGGCCGAGCACCCCCCCAAGAACCTCGACGACGTTGGCCCGCGAGCTGTCATATTGCAGCAGCGCACCATTGTTCAGCGCCGCGATCTCCTCGGCCAGATCGTAGATCGGACTGCCGGTGACGCCGCCGCCGAATTTTGGCAGCGAGAAATCGTGGGTCAGGATCGTCACCCCGGCATAAGCGCCCGCAGTCGCCTTCTTGGGGGCGACGCGGAACGTTCCCGCCGCCGGCGCCACACGCGTTGTGTTCGCCAACTGGACGGTCGCCTCGACGCCCCAGTGATAAGTTTGACCGAGGGTGAGATTGATATTGTCAGGCAGCGAAAGTTGAAAGAAACTTTCCTTGTTCTCAACGATGTCTTCAAGCTCTTCGCGGGAATAGGTATAAGTGTAGATGCGATTTCGGTTGTTTTCGACTCCGAGCGCGCCGGTCGCATTGCTCTTCTTGAAGCCCAGCCGCTGCAAGGCGACCTCTTCCGATGTCTCAGTGTCTCCGGGGAAAAGGCCGTTGCCTTCCGTCGCGACGGCAAGAACGAAGGTCACCGATGTCAGACCCTTCAGATCCGACAGATCCCACTGGAATTCCATGGGTATGTACGCGCCGGCCGGCGTCTGCAGGGTGACTTCCGTCACCGTCCTGTTGATGGCGACCGTTCCGGCTGTTTCGACCAGAGTGGCGTCGAGGTTCACACTGCTGACGGGCTCGGTGATGCCATGAACAATGCCGCCTGTGACAATGGGCCGGTTATCCTTCTCGAGCGGCGAGGGGCCGAGGACGAATTCGCCAAAGCCGTCGGTGACATCGAAATAGAGACCGTATGCGGCACGGATATCGATCTCGGTATTGGAGAACTGCCGCGCATTCGGCGCGTCGCCGCGTCCGTAAAGGAGGCTGCTCGACGTCCAGTGATAGTCGTCAATTGGCGCCTCGTATAGGTCGTCATGCGTCAGCCTGTCAACCGTCTCCTCGATTTCCTTGCGATCGTAGATCAACAGGTTTCCGAGGCGACCGCCCGACATGATCACATGGTCGGAGAACGCGGTCATGCCGATGGTAGATCCCCACGAATTGGGGATCATGCGGGTCGCGCCCGACAGTTGCGGAGTCTTGCCGACACCCTTGCCAAACAGGTTGTTGATAATCGCTATGTTGGAGCCGGCGGGATTGTCGTTATAGACGTTCGAATAGACCGGCAGCTCCTCGTTGGGGTCGCGCTTCAGATTATCGACATCGAGGCGCTTCTGACCGATGACATATGCGGTCGTTCCGTCCGGTGAAAAAACGATCTCGGTCGGATCGCGCACGTCGAAGGGATTGCGAGGGTTGACGGGCGTGAAACCGAAATTCATTGCGGTTTCGATCTGCCAGCTGCCACCCTCACGGAGGAAGACGGCGACCTGACCCGGATATTCGAACAGCGTGGTAGATTTCTGTGCATCTAGGACGACGATACGTGCCTTGCCGTCCTCGGTGGCGATACGGCTGACCACCTGCTGCGGATCGCGGAACCGAATACCGCTGTCGCCATCTATCCCGCCGAAAGTGATGGTCGGTTCGAGGTTGACCGGAGCACTATGTTTGGCAAGGCTCAGCGCTACTACGGTCGTCAGATCCGGCATCTCGACAATTGAAACCAGTCCATTCGGCACCTGACGGCTCGACCGGTCAGTCTGAGCGACGACGAGTTCGCGCCAATCCGGCGTCATCGTCAGGCTGCTGATATCCCAGTCATTTGGAAGCGTCAGCGTGGCGACATGCTTGTGGTAGGTCGATTCCGAATCGGGATCGATTCCGATGACGTAGATGCGCCCGCCGTTGCGGTCGGCAGCAAGTAGGAAGCGGTTGTAGCGATCAATGATGACATCGCCGATACGGGCATCCGGAGCATTCTTCAGCTCGATGAAATTGACGCCCTCTGTCTCCGGATCGACATCGATCTGCCGCATCAGAATGCCATCAACCGCCGCAATGCCACCTGCGCGGCTGAGGCCGACATAAATGCGGGCATTGTCGCGGGTCATGGCGACGGCATTGGGCTGAGCTGAGCCCTTCGTCGTATCGGTTTTGCCTTCGTCGTCGAGATAGCCGATCGGGATCCGGCCGACCAACGCAGGTTGAACCGTCCCGTTTTCCAATATTCTTTCACCGATCACCGCCAACTGGTCGATATTGCCGATTGTCGTGGTTAGTTCCTCACCGTCCGGCTGCGATATGCCCCGTTCGACGGCGGCAAAGGCGAATTTTCCGGTCGCCTGGAGGGCCGCCGACGCCGAAAGCCGGACGCGCGTATCCTTGAACATGCCGGAGACGCCGCTGCTCTGCGCCTGAGCGGATGGCTTCTTTTCTTCAAAGCTGTATGTCGACACGTCAGGTCTGGCGACACGGAAGCTTTTCGCATCGACCGCCCGCGGCACTCGCACCTTGATGATGGTATCGCTTACCTCGTAGGCGTTCACGATATAGGTACTGCCGATCCTGATCGGATCTTCATAGGACGCCATACCAGCGGCGGCCGAAGAGATGTGAACGGCCAAGGCTGCGTTCACAGCATCGGTAGTGGCGTCGCCGAAGACGACCCAGCTCATGTCGGGCTCGCCCGCAGCGGGCGCATTGGCGAGATTGAAGCCGTTCACCACCAAGACCGGCTCGGTCCCATCGCCGCCCGGAACTTCGGTGAACTCCACGGAGGTCGAACTGACCACCGGATCGAGGTTGGACACCGTGGTCGAGACGGTGTGATAGAGATTCACCGCCGCCGTTTGCAGGCCCTGCGCCAGTTGTACGACGGAATCGATGACGTCGAACGTATCGGCGTTGAAGAGTTTGGTGACGAAGGAGGTGACGCTCTTCGGAAGATTGAGCGTATAGGCCCCACCCGCGTTCAACGCGCCCACGAAAACGCCTCCCGCTGCCGTCGAAACGAATGCGCTTGTCTGGACGGCATCCGAATAGGTCTTCTTTTGAACGTTGACAACGCCTTCAAACTGGTCAATGCCCTGACCGACCTTATAGACGCCAACACTGGTGTTGCCGGTGAAGCCGAGATGGGTGCCCGACAATGTGCGTGCAAAGCCGTTTTCGTCGACATAGCCGGTCTCGACTTCCTGATAACCTTTGACGACCGATCCGTCGTCGGCGACGAAGTCGGTGATTCGGTAGAAGACGACGCGGGAACCTGCTTCAAGGCTGGTGGGAACCGCAAGCTGCACCGGAATGGCAAGCGGCGAGTCGCCCAGATTGAGGTCGAACGCGGCGCCGAAAGTCCAGCCGTCCTCGCTTTCGGGAAGCGGCGGGACGCCCATCTGATCCTTTGTCAGCGGAGTGATGGAGACTGAAATCTCGCGCGACAGGGTCCCTTCGGCGATGGCCACCTGGTAGCCTTCGGGCGTGCGGACGATGCCGCCCTCGGCACCGACTGGCACATTGTTGCCGATCACCGGCTCGACCACCTTTACCGGAACGAGTATTTCGGTAGACTCATAGATGAAGGTGATCTCGGTTTCACCGACCGCCTTGCCGATGATCCGACCATCGGGCGTCACCTCGACGATGTTTCCGTTGACCACATAGCGGAACACTGCGTCTGGATCGTCGGTCAGCAGGTCGATGCCCATATCATCGAAGAGTCGTAGCTGCCGCTGGTCCCCCGGATTGACGATGACCGCATCGGGGTTCGCGTCGAGCCCAACCAGTTGGAGATAGAGGTCCTCATCGTCGAGCGCGCCGACATTGACGACCGTGGCAGCGCCCACCTCGCCGCGACGAACTGTGAGGATGGTCGAGCCCTGGCGGGCGCCGGTCATATAGAAGCCGGACCAGTCGGCCACCGCGTGGTCGGCAACGTTGATGGTCAGGTAGTCCGCCGGCAGCGTGATTTCACCGCCGTCTGCGAACTGGCCCAGGGCACCAAATCGAATTCGTTCGCCGATTTCGAGTTTCGGCATCCGCTCGACGAAATCGATGGATTGGAGGGCTGCTCCGGAAACAGCGATGTTGATGGTGTAAGGCGTTGACCATGTGAAGCCATCACCCGCACTGACAGCGACGTATGCATCGCCGATGAAATTTGGACCGGGCGTGAAAATGATGGACATGCCGTCGGGCGCCAGTCTCGCCGTGCCATTCACTGCGCCTTCGACGCGGAAGAACGGGGCATCGCCTTCCGCATCCGTCGTCCGTGGAGCCAAGGCTATGTCGACCGGAAGATCAGCATAGGTCTTGATCTTTGTAGTGTCGATCACGGGCGGCAAGTTGGCGGTGAACCCAAAATTAGCGTAGAGAAGCGCCCGATCAGCTTCACTGATCGATCCGTTGCCGTCCAGATCGGTGGGGCTTGCACCATACGCAGCGAGATCACTGCTATCGACAGCGCCGTCCTGATTAACATCGCCGGCGATAGACAATCGGAATGTCAGCGGACCGCCGGTTTCCGCCGTCGCGTCAAAGCGGAACAGTCCATAGTTTGTCAGCCTAAACAGTGCCACCGTTGTTCCACCAGTGGTCTCGATCTGATCGGGCGCAAGTCCGGCGAGCCTGAGTGCGGTAGGATCAATGTCGCCTGAGATTTCCAGCCTCATCAGGGCACTGCCGCGAACGCTGTCGAGTTCGCTGGCGCGCAGCACGAAGGAGCCTGAGATCGTTTCACCGGCCAGGGCGTCTACCGCCAGTTCTTCGCCCGCGGCTGGCCGGATGCCGCCCAGGTGACCGGCAAGGGGGCTTGTAACGGATGCGCCGTTGGTATCGAGGTCGAAGGTGCTCGACAGCGCGGTGGAAACGGACAGTACTCCCGTTTCCACATCATAGCCGTAGAGTGACGGCTCGGGCCCTTCCGAATTGTTGACTGCGACGAGCCGTCCCTCGGCGTCGTACCGGTAGAGAATGCGCTGCCCGTTCGGAAGCCCGATGCCACCGACGCTGCCATCGGCGTTGGTGAGGAACTGCACCTGGCTGAGATCCTCGCCCAGAAGTCCGCTGTCGGTGACCAGGACACGCTCGCCGTCGTCTCTGATTTCGCGGATGGCGCCGGCGGCGTCGGCAACCCATTCCCGCCCGGAAGGATCGGTTAGAACGAACCGTGTGCGCGGGTCGTTGAACGGATTATGGGGAAGGCCCGTCACGGCATCATAGGCGCGCCCGCCAGCCATGGTCAGCAGCGGCCCCACATAGGTGAGACCGTAGTCCGGGTCGCTCGATTCGAATCTCACCGTCAGCTTCTCGAAGCCGGCGATCTGCTCGGTGCTGAATTGCACCGTATAGAACAGCCGGGTCCCATCGGGCGCAGTCAGGTGAATCCGGCCGCCATCCGCCAGCGCCCGCCCCGCCTTCGCCGCCGGTCCGGCGTCGAGCTTGAGGTTGTTCCAGCCAGCGCTCCAGCCGCGGCCGAAGGATGCAACATCGCCGGCAAATCCGGCCAGCCGGGAATCATAGCCTCGGTTCAGATCGATCGAAACGCCGCCGAGATCGATGGTGGCATCGGTGACGGTCAGTTGAATTCCGGCGGCTGCGACCGGCAAGACCTCGATGCTGCGTTCGAGGAGGCTGGAATAGCCGGACACGTCGTGTGCCTCAAGCCGCAGCGTGTAGAAACCGGAGATCATCTTCGACGGATCGAAATCGGCGAGGGCGCCGGTAATATCCGACGTGCCGGAAGCCAGCACGGTCGAATGTCCGCTCACACCATGGATCAAGGTCAAAGACCATTTGTCCAGCGTCAGGTCGGCGACCGAGCCTGTGATCGCGCCGGCCTCGAGAACCGCGCCGTCGGTAACCGAAAGGTCGAGCACCGGAGAGGCGACATCACCCGGATCGCGGATCGCGATCGTTTTTCGCATCTCGCCCACCCGGCCGTCGGCGTCGGTCACCAGCAACAGCACGCTGACTTTGCCGGGTGTGCCTGCGGTGAAGGTCGCGCGTCCGAGATCGTCGAGAACGACTTCGACGCCATTGACGAAGAGACGTTTCTCGACCACCGGCACGAAGCCTGCGGCGGCCGTCGAGATGATGACCTTCTGGCCCGGCACTGCAGGGAAGGACGGCGTCAGATCGATCGTCGCGACAGGCGGCACCGGGTCCGCGGTAACCCTGATCACCATCGCCTTGACGGTCCGGTCCTTGCCGTCGTCGGCATAGACCCGGATGACGTGATCGCCTATTTGCGCGGGGCCCGGCGTGAAGATCAGCAGGCCGGTTCCGGGATCAAAACTCGCACCGTCCGGCAAGCTCTCGATCCCGACGACCGGCGTGGTGCCCGTATCCGGGTCACTTGCCTGAAGAGCGATCTCCAGCGTCTCGCCGAGAACGAGCGCACGATTTGCGACGATCGGCGTCGGCGCCCGGTTCTCGTCGGCGATCTCCACGTTGATCGTGCGCAACGCTTCGGCTCCGGAGACGTCGATGGCTGCGATCTGAAATTGATAGAATCCGGCTTGGTTGTAGCCGGGCGTCCAGCGGAACGTGCCCGTCGCTTCATCAAGCCTGGCGCCCGCCGGCAGTTGCGATCGCACCTGGAAGCGAACCGCATCATTGTCGGGATCGCTCGCTAAAAGCCGGAAGGTGATTTCGCGCTGCTCACGTCCCAACTGCGTCGAGGGCTCAATAAATACCGGAGGCCGATTCGTATTGGCGACGATGATCGATATTGTCTCGCTCGCGCTGGCCATGCCGTCCGAAATGCTGACGACAATGTCGTCGTACTGGCCGGCCTGGAACATATGTGGCGTGAAAGTCAGACGCCCCGTCAGCGGATCGAGCAGCGCGCCGGTCGGTAGATTGGTGGCGCTGTAGGTCAACAGATCGCCGTTCGCATCGCCTGCCTGGAAGGTGTGATCAAGCGTTTCGCCCTCGGCCACCTGCAAAGTCCCGATCGGCGAAAGCACAGGCGTGGCGTTCGTCTCCCGGACGACCAGATCGAAGTCGATCCTATCCTCGCCGCCGCCAACATCGCTGACGAGGATGGAGATGGCTGTCGTCCCGAGTTGCGCCGCCGTCGGCGTGAAACGCAGGATTGCCTCGCCGTAGGTGGCACCGGGCTCGATCGTCACCCCCGCCGGCAGGTTCTCGCCCGAGAAGGTGAGTACGTCGCGGTCCGGATCTGTCGCCTTCAAGGTGTAGACCAGCTCTTCGCCCACGACCGCCGCCAGACCCGCGACGGGAGACAGTGTCGGTCCGAAATTCGGCGCCCCGACCGTCAGAACGAAGGCGCCCGTATCCGACTGCGGCGCCGAACCGATCCCGTTCCCATGATCCTCCACGAGGATCTCGATCAGCCAGTTGCCTCGGTCGAGCAAGCCAGGGGTCAGTTCGATCGCCGGCCCGTCGGGACCATAAACGATGCGGCCGAAGCTGCTCGATCCATCGAGCGGGATCGGCGTCGGGTCGAGCACGATCTGATCAGCGCTCGCCGCGCGCGTGGCGGTGGCGAAGATTGTCAGATCGCCGCCGTCGGGATCGATCGAATTCAGTGGAATGCTCTGGGTGTCGAGCGCCTGAACCGTTATGTTCGGCAGATCGCCGAGCTCCGGCTGACGGTTGAAGTCCTCTATAACGATACTGATGTCGATAGTCTTGACGGCATTCGTTCCGGTGCCGTCGCCATCGTCCGTAGCGGTTAGTTGCAGCGTGTATGTGCCGGCGGACTGATAGCCCGTCTCCCAGACGAAGGTACCCGTTTCCGTGTCGTAGCTCGCCCCCTCCGGCAGGCCGGTGAGCTCATAGTGCAGCGAGACCCGTTCCGACCCCTCGTAGAAGAGCAGATTGCCCTCGGTATCGCGCTCCGGCAGCACGAAATAAGGATTGTCGGGGTCAAAACCCTCGGTTCTGAACACCAGGGTCTGTCCCTCGGCGATCTCCCAGCTGTCGAAACCGTTGAGAACGGGCGCGCCATTGGCATTGGCGACATCGATGATGAGGGTGATCTCGCTGCTCGAGGTCCCATCCGATACATAGATGGGAATCTCGTAATGGCCGGCCTGGGTGTAGCCGGGCGTCCACTCGAACACGCCCGTCTGTTCATCGAGCCTCGCATCCACCGGCAGGAAGGGCGAGGAGAACGACAGCATATCACCCTCAAAGTCAACGGCGTTGAGAGCAATATAGAGGGGATCGCCCTCGCGCACCGTCTTCGGATTTGGTTGGGCTAAAAGTGGCGCGAAATTGGATGGCAGAACCCGAACATCAAAAAGGGCCGTCGTCGTCGCCTTGCCATCGCTCACGCCGATGACGACATTGCGATAATAGCCCGCCTGCCCTGAGGTCGGCGTCCAGACCAGTTCGCGGAGCGTCTGGTCGAGCCACGCGCCGCGCGGAAGGTTGTCGGCGAACAAGGCGATCAGGTCACCGTCTGCGTCGTCGGCGAGATAAGGAAGCCTCAGCTCCTCGCCCTCATACATCTCGATTACGCTGTCAGGATTGGCGAGGCTCGGCGCCGTGTTGGCTTCGTTGACGGTAATGTCGAAGGTCGCTTCGTCAAATCCGCCGCGCGTGTCGTAGGCGCGCAAGGTGTAGCTGGCGAGCGCGGTGGCGCGCTCATCGGGAAGCCAGCTTATCTCGCCGGTGGCGGGATCGATGGTCATCCCGTCGGGGCCCTCGACGAGGACGAAGCCGAGCACGTTTCCGTCTGGATCGTTGGCGCCGAGCGAATGAGTGAACAATTGCCCGACGGTAGCGTCGCCGGGCTCGGCGCCGGTAATCAGCGGCGCTTCATTGAAGCCGGGAAGAATGCGAACGCCGTGGGCAAAGTCTGCTCTCTTGTCGGCGTCGATGACGATGCTGATGGCCGTCGCCAGCGTCGTCTCGCCCGCTTTAAGAACGCCGTTGCTCCCCAGCGCCTCGCTTAGATCAACGAGCCAGATATCGCCGCTCTCGACGCCGTCGAGCGGAATGCCGTTCCCCGCCGGATCATTCGGATCGAGCGTCAGGATCGCCGGCGCCAGCAGGTCGAACGCACTATTATTTGTGATCCTCACATCATAGGCGACGACGCCCGTGGAACGCTCGTAGCGCGTATCGGCAAAGGTGATGGCGATATCGGCCGTCGCATCGTCATAGCGGCTGAAGCTGTAGGTGACGTCGGAGCGGAGCGGAACGCCGCGCGCGCTCGCAATGGTGCCGGAGAGCGAGATGCCGTAGAAGCCCCGTGGAAGGGATTCGAAGCTCAGGGTCACCGTGCTCAGCGCCGCATCCCAGCTCGCGTCGATTATCGGTACGATATTGCCCTCGATGTCGAGCAGAACATAATTCGACAGATCGACGACCGATCCCTCTCCGGAGACCAGCATGTCGTCGTCGAACTGTATCGAGAAGCTCGAAACTGGCCTTACGAGGACCGCTTCGTTCTCGATCGAAGTCGCGATGATCGTCGGCGCCCTCAACGGCCGGATGACGTCCAGACCGGTGGAATGGGCAACGACGAAGCGGCCGTCGACGGTCGTCGTGATGCCCTCGCCGCGCAGCATGCCCGCGGCGATGGAAACCACCTGATGCGATTGCAGATCGATCGCGAAGAGACGGGAAACACCGGTCACGCTCTCATTGCTCGTGAGGATCGCCAGCCCGTCGAATTCGGTGTCGGCAGCGCCGAATGCGATCGAATCGAGCGGCACGTCCAGCGTGGCGATCAGTTCGGCGGCGCCACCGGCATCGAATCGCAGGATCTGCCCACGATCCGGCCAGGAGGTAGCCCATAGCGAGCCATCCGGTGCAAAGGCGAGATCGTCGACACGGCGATTGGCAAAGCTCGTGAAGGTCTCGGTCGCGGCATCGAACATCGAAATGCCGTCGCCGGTCGAGACTGCGATCCGCCCATCGGCCGAAATCGTGATTGACTGCGTGATGCTGTCGCCATGACGCGCGATGATCGCGAAACTGTCTGGATCGAGTTCCAGAAGCGCCCCGCCGCCGCTGGTCGCCCAGATACGATCCTCGCCATCCTGGGCGATGTCGTAGATCGGCTCGGCAAGGCGGGAAACCGGCTCGCCGGTATACGCGCCATCCGCCTCCACCCGATAGATCCAGCCCCGGTTGGGGCCGGCCGAAAAGATAACCGACCCGTCTGCAAGCCCGGCGACCGCCAATGCGCCGATTTCGGCCTGTCCCGTTTCGAGACCGGCGACGAGCGCTTCCAGCGAGAATGGCACAAGCGCCTCAATGTAGCCGGCGGGCCGTGTCGGGGAAGCAGTGGCCGGAACGCCCTCCAGCGCTTCGACAAACAGCTCGTTGACAGGTACATCGCTCGGCTCGGCGGCCGGCGGCAGCGGCGTCACATCGGTGGTCTCCGTGACCAGTGTGCCGCCGAGATCGATGACCGCGCCGTCCGACGGGGCACTGATACCGAGCGGCGGCCGTTCGCGGTTGCCCGCGGCATCGCGCGACAGAACCAAGAACTCGTAGGTTGCGCCCGCTTCGCCGCTGAACAGGAAAGAATCTCCGATATAGCCGGCCTGATGGATCAGGAAGTCGCCGCCATTGCTGGCGACATAGATCGTGGCCGACGCCGCATCCGATCCCGTGTCGGACACCGTCCAATCCAGTTCGTAGTCGGTCGTCCCCTCGATCTTCGTAACGGTCAGATCGGTCGCCGGCGCGGTTCGGTCGAGCCGATAGGTGAAGGCGGGCGTATCACTCGGCGCGTCGGTATCGGGAAAGACCCGGGCCATGGCGGAAACCGTCGTGCCGTCGGCGGCCTCGTCGTTCGCACGCGCCGTGTAGCGGGCGATCGCCGTCTCGCCGGCCCGCAGAAAACCATTGGCGCCCTCGCCTTCCAGAACTTCACCCGTCTCCGGATCAATTGCCTGAAGGAGCCAAATCGCCGTTGACGAGGCGACGTCAATGCCGGCAGAGACGCGCAGGATGAAGCCTCTGCTCGCCGAAAGATCGATATCGGTCTGATAGACCGCGCGACCCGCCGGCACCTGCACCGACAGTGCGCCGAGCGTGACGCCGCCCAGTCGGAAAGAACGCGCATTCAACGCCGGATCGAGTTCGGTGACGATCCGCAATTCGCGAACCGGCCGGACGGCCTCCGCATTCAGCGTGTAGGAGACCTGGTGGGGTAATGCCACATTGTCGGGCACCCAGTTCGCGTCCCCCGCGCCCAGCGGGCCGGTCATGGTCGCGCCTTCGCCGGTAGCGGCGATCTCGCGAAAACGTTCGAGATCGAGCGCGACCAGTTCACCGTCGCTCGCATCTGATCCGAAATCGATGTCGACCGCGCCAGCGCCGACCCACGGCGCGTAGACATTGAAGGCAGCGAAGGTGGTCGGTCGCGACAGGCCGAGATCGTAATCGGTTTCGCCGGGGAGCGCCGGCACGGGAATCGAATAAGGAATGCCTTGCGGCGGCTGGCGCACGTCGTAGCGCGCGATCGGTGCAAGATCCGCCTCGTCGGATCCGTACCACTCACGTACCTTGGCGTAGAAGCCGGCCAGGTCGCCGTCGGACCGGACTTCATCGCCGGCGGGACCGAAAAGCAGCCCTTGCGAAAGCTGTGCGATGAGACTGGCGACACGCGTATATTCATAGACCGGCGGGGCGTCGGTTTCCTCCCGCAGCATGCCGACCTGTTCAAGCGCGGCAAGAAAACCGTCGGTCCAGGCGTCCGCGTCAGCGGCGAGCGTCTGCAATGGCGCGGCGGCATCGGCGTCGGCCAGCACCGCCTGGCGCAGCTTTTCCGCTTCGGCGTGCTGCTCAGCGACGAACTCCTCGCGCGTCATGGCCGTCGCAGCGGCCACCACGTTGAATTGAAATGGTAGATACCAGGGCAAATCACCTGAAATCACTTCGAATTTAGGATCGGTAAATATCTCGTAGAACAGCGGATCGATGTCTTCCAGTGCCTCGACACCGCCGGCGAGCGCGTCGGCTTCGGCCAGATCCGGATCGCGCTCGTACATGAAGGCCTTCAGCGCCTCGAAGTCGCGATCGATCAGCGCTTGCAGGCCTGGATAGGTCTGCACGGAGAAGGTCATCGAGGCGGTGCCTTCGGATGCCAGATCGAAGGCGTAGCCGGGCGCCAACCACTGTCCGTTGACGTTCACCGGCGCTTCCGACCCGGTCAGCCGCAACTCGTCGGTCGCCTGGTCGCTGCCGCCGCTTAGATTGGTCTGGAACTTCAGGAACGGCAGGAAATAGGCCATCTCGTTGGAGCCCATCTCAGGTGCACCGAAGGTGAACCTGACGTAGGGCGTGTCGACATTGGTCATGCTGTCGACGACGACGGAGTAGATGCCCGTTTCGCCAGCGGGGACGATTCGCGGGCCGCCGAGGCCGACCGAAACGTCACGTTCCAGTTCGCGCTCGATCAGATAGCGATAGGCCTGAATCGCCTGTTCACCGTTGGCATTGGTGACGATGACGTCGTAAAATCCGTGCGGCGCGTCCTCTAGGTCGAAGATGGCAATCATCTTCGTCGCATCGATCCGCTTGACCGACACGGGAAGATATTCGGCCACTCCCGGCCGCGACAGCTTGGCGATCGCGCCTTCCTGAATGCCCGCCCCATCGATGGTCATCGTGACATACCGCGCCGAGCCTCCCTGATCCGGCGTCACGGAAGTGATCTGGAACGGCAGGATTTCGGCGAGCAGTGTGAAATTCTCAGCCGGCGCGTCTGTGCCGGTGGAGCGGACGAGAATGTAATAGGTGCCCGGCTCGGTGCTCGAGATCAGGGCCGATTGGCTGGCCGCCAGCGGCGTCTCGTATGCGGCGTCGAAATCCGCTCCGCTCGGCACGCCATCCCATTTCAGGAACAACTCGTTCTGGAGACCGTCGGACTGGCCGGTCAGCGACACCCGCATCGTCTGTCCGGCCGGAACAATGACCTTGTAGAGCCGCTGTTCACCCGCCTTCAGCGAGATGGAGGAGGGCGTTCCGAGCACGATTGAGGGGGAATTGACCCCTAACCCAGTGGCGCTTGGTGTGATATTGTTGTTCTCGCCCGCACCCTCGTGGATTTCGTCGCGGGCATCTGTCCGTACAATTACCCGCCAAGTACCGTCGGCAACAGGAGGCAGCTTCGCGGTAAGACTCGCATCGTAATGGTCGAGCGCGGCAAGGCCGCCGGTATGGTCGTAGCGGCCAAGGAAGATGTCGCCAATATCCCAGACGCCGTCACGCGACAGATAGAGCGTATCCGACCAGCGGCCGCTCGCTTCGATCTCGTTTTCATTGGTCACCGTCCAGTTGACGACCACGTCGCTGCCGGGCTCGCTGCCGCCGGAGACGATGACGGCCGAAGCAACGAGATCGACGGGAGGTTCGGTCTGGATGATCAGCGGCTGGGCGGACGAAGCCAGATTGAGTTCCTCACCCCCCTCATAGACATTGCCGAACGGCTTCTGGCTGGAAGTTTTGTCGGACAGGACGAAGATGTAATAGCTGCCCGTCAGGCCTTTCGGCAGGCTTGACGAGAAGATCACTTCGCGCTCCTCGCCTGCCGCAAGTGCCTGATGGTCACGATAGCCAAGATAGTAATCCGTCCGGGTATCGAGATTGCCGTCTCGCGACAGATAGATCAGGTCGCGCCAGCCTTCCTGTGTCCCCAGTGCGCCGGAATTGACCGTCCTGTAGGTCACCGTCACCGGCTGTCCCTGCACCGCCTGCTGCGGATGCGACAGATCAAGGATTTCCAGATTCGCTCCAGTTTTGGCGGACACATTGAGCAGCCCGTCAACCCGGTTGTTGCCTTCGCCAGCGAACTCCTTGACCTGATCGTTGCTTGCGCGAAGCCCCTTCAGCCCCGGCAGGAGGGTGGACGGCTGATAGCTGTAACCTTCGTCCGATGTCGCGTCGGTCTCAATGAAAAGGGTAATGTCGCCGGAAATGCCGATCGGCAGCCGCAGTCGGACGGTCTCGGCATATTTCTCGCCGGCGCCCAGGATGCCGACATGGCGGACCTCTCCTATCATGTGGTCCTGTCGGTCCAGCGAGTCATCAACGGAGATGAAGATGCGGTCGTACCAGTCGACCGAACGCGTCGCCCGACCACCCTGATTGGTGACCTCGTAGGCGATTTCGATCTCGCCGCCGCTGGTAGCATTCGCCGGAATGCTGTAACCGGTGATCTTAAGGTCGGGTTCGGCAAAGAGAATGTCGATCACGCCGCGACCACGATTGCCGGTCGGATCGTTTCCATCCTCGAAGACCGAGGAGCGGTAGTGGTCTCGCGCCACCGCGATGTTGCCGTTCAGTATCTCGCCGTTCGGCATCGCGCCGTAATAGGCCACATCCGTGAAGACGTGGACGTAATAGGCTCCGTCGGTCCCCGGCGGCAGCGTGACTTCGGCGCTCTGGGTGTAAGATAGACCCGACAGTAACTGTGTATCGGCATTGCGAACGACGCTTGTCAGATGGGTTGCGCGGTTGCGGTCGAACACTGGATCGCGAGAGAGCCAGACCGAATCCCGCCAGTATTCGGTCCCTTGCCAGACGTCGCCTCCGAAATTTTCGACGGTCCAGGTGATCGTCGCTTTCTCGCCCGAACGCGATCCAGGCGAAGCCGCGACCGAGGTGACCCGCAGATCGGCGGGGTCGTTGGAAACATCCGCGGCGCCCGTGGCCACATTGTTGTTTTCGTTCTCCTCGACCACCGCCTGGCGGCCACGCACCGAGGCGTCGGTGATGACATGGACATACATGCCCTTCGCCGAGGGCGGCAGACTGAAGCTCTGCGTCTGCGTGTAGGCATCGCCGGCACCGAGATTGCCTTCGTGTCGCACTTCGCCCAGAAGCCACAGGGTCTCGCCGGATGCGCCGAGCGTCTCCTTGTCGGAAAGATAGATCCTGTCGATCCAGCTTTCCGCCTCGGTGGCGAGCAGGCCGCCATTGCGGACCATCCAGGTGACAGACAATGCGTCGCTACCCGCTTCCACCGGACCCGGAGTCGAGACGGTCTCCACCAAGAGGTCCGGGCGAACCGGCGTGAAGCCCAAAACCTCGATCTTTCGGGCCTTGTAGTTGTTGTTGTCGAGTTCGCTCGGATCGTCCGGATTGATGTTGACCGCAAGTGTATCCTCGGGTTCCACGTCGAAACTGTCGGACCAAGGCGTGATGTAATAGGTGCCCGAGGGCAGGTCGGCGGGGATCGTCACCCGCACCACCATCTCGTAGCTTCCCCCCACCGCCAGCGTGCCGACATGGGTGACGGTGGCCAGCAGCCGGGCGGAGTTGCCCTTTAGAAAATCCGCTCCCGCCACATCGGCGAATTCGGAGGTGTTGGGGCGTCGCTGGTCGCGCGTGATCCAGATCGTATCGCGCCAGGAGCTTGAGAGCGTGTCGCCGGCGCCCTTGTTGGCCACCTTGTAGCGGACTTCGATTTCCGAGCCGTAGACGGCTTGCGCGGGGGCAACCACATCGCTCGTAACCAGGTCGGAGCGCGGCAATGGATCGACATGGAACTTCTGCGCCAGCACATTGTCGTTGTCGAAGGGATATTCGTCGACGTTCGAGCCGGAATCCGTCGAAACCAGAATATAGGCATCGCCCGACCAGCGCAGCGGAATCGTGCCGATGCCGCTCGTCATGTCGTATGTCTCGCCGGACATCAGCGCCTGCGGATTGCCGGTGCGGCTGATGAGGATGTCGTCGGAGGACAGCTTGTCGTCGAGGGACAGCCATACGGAGTCCGTCCACTCGCCGGTTGCGGCGATCGCACCCTGATTGATGATCTCAAATGTCGCCTGGACGGTCCCGCCCGCCGACACACTCGGCGCAGTGACAATGGACGCGACCTGCAGATTGGGACGATCCTTGTAAGCGACCTCGAGCGGCCGGTCGTCTGTCTCCTGGTTGTTCTGCGCAGCCGCCCCGTGTTCGTAGACACCGCCGCCATAATTAGTGACGACGACGAGTTGATAGGCACCCTCGATCTTGTCCGGCAGCTGGAAGCGCTCGGTGCGCTGGTAGGCCTGCCCTATCTCGAGCCGACGCTCATTGGTGAAATTGCCGATTACGATGGCTGGCTTGGCGCTGTCGAGCGGCTGCAGGATCACGCGGTCGATCCAGGTGCCCTCGACGGCAGCGGCACCCTGGTTGACCACCCGCCAGGCTATATCGATAGTCTCGCCCTCTGTCGCATTTTCCAGCGTCGCAATCTCGTTGACCTTTAGGTCCGCCGACGGCGAAAGCGCCACCTGCACCTCCTGGAAGGGCGACTGGTTGTTAGCCGTGTAGACGAATTCATAGGGGCCGCCGGTCCTGACTGACACATAGACCGTGCCGGTAACGCCGTCGGGCACGCGGATCGATGCGGTCCGGCGATAGAGTTCACCGACCGGCAGCGCGCCGAGATGGGTGAAGTATTCACTCGCGATGTGGCCGCTGCCGTCGGGGTTGCGCGACAGGATGATCTGGTCGCTCCACTCGGTCCGGTCGGTCAGGCCTATCCCGTCGTTGCGGACCGTCCAGGCGACGTTGAGAGCCTGACCGCTTTGGGCGTCCGCGGCGACCTCGATACCGATGAGATTGAGATCGGCATAAGGCTTGCGGGCGACATCTACGTCGTTTGCCGCTTCGGCGCGGTTGTTGGCCTTTTTGCCGTTCTCGAAAACCGCATTGCCTGAATCGGCGACAACATAGATGCGCATCCGTTCGGAAAAACTCGCAGGCAGCAAGATTTCGGCGCTTTTCGTATAGCTGCTGCCAGCGGCCAGCGGCGAATCCTGATGGACGTTCATCAGGAGCCGATCGTCGCCGTCACCGATGATGTCGTCGAGCGAGTACCAGATCTGGTCGTCCCAGCCGCTCTCCCGGCCGACGCCGACGGAGACATTGCTCACTGTCCAGCCGACGGTGATTGTCGCCGGATCGGCGACGGTCAAGGGCGGCGCGGTGACGTTTGAAACCTGGAGGTCGCTGAACGGAGAAAGATTGACCGACAACGCGCGGGCTGCGGCATTATCGCCCTCGTTGGCGCGTTCTTCCACCAAATCGGTTACGTCGGTGATGAGGATGATATGGTAGTTTTCATGGCTATCGATCGGCAGAATGACGTCGAGGCTTGCCGTATCGTCCTCTCCCGCACCGATGAGACCGCGCGTGACCTCGCCAAGAACGGTATCGCCTGAATCCGCCGTCTCGTCGCGGGACAGCAGGATGCGGTCAATGCGGCTCGAGGCGGTCGGGCCGGTGCCGGTGTTCGACACCGTCCAGCTGATCGTGATCACGTCGCCGGAATCGGCGCTGTCAGGCGCGCTGATATTAGTGACTTCGAGATTGGGCGTAGCGATGCCGAAGGGCTCGTCCGCCAGCCGCAGATTGTCCTCCCGGCCGAGTTCGTAGACCTGGCCGAGAGCATCCGTCTGTACGAGCAGCGTCCACTCACCCTCTTCGAGCAGCGGCACCACGATCTCCATTGAAGCGGGATAGCCATCATTGGCCTCGACCGTGGTGGAATGGACGAGTTGGCCCATATACCGGGCTCCCGAAAGTGTCCCCGTGCGCGTCAGGTAAACCCTGTCGTAGAAGGGGCCACGCGCCGCTCCCTCGCCCTGGTTCTCGACCCGCCAGTTGACCGTCACGCGTTCGCCGGGGACCGCATCGATCGGGCCGCTGACGTCGGTGACCACGAGATCGGGCGCCGGACTCGAGGAAATTAGCACGGGTTCCAGCGTCGCCTCGACGTTGTTGTTTTCCTTCGCACCTTCGGCGACCGCGTTCTCGGCGTCGGTCTCCACGAGGATACGGAAGCTTCCCGTCAACCCGCCCGGCACCACGATCTGATGTTCGGCGACATAAGTTTGGCCGGGCTGGAGCTCCCGAGATGCAGCGAACTCGCCGAGGAGGATATCGCTGGCGTCAAGGATGCTGTCGGACGAGAGATAGACGCGGTCGGTCCAATCTCCCGTGGCAATGGCCTGGCCGTCATTGCCGACGCGCCAGGAGACGGTGGCGGTGTCGCCCCACGAGGCGTCGGACGGACCTGCAACCGCTTCCACCACCAGATCTGGACTGTTGGCGGGCAGGATTTCCACCGAAAGTGGCACGCTGACATTGTCGCCCTCGTCGTCGCCTTCCTCAACTGCACTCAGAGCATCGGTGATCACAGCCAACTTATAGGCGCCGACGAGATCTTGCGGCAGTTGCAGAGAAATCGAAACGTCCTCGAAACTTCCGGCGGCGAGCGTGGTCCTGGCGGAGGAACCGATCACAATATCGTCGTCATTGCCAATAATGTCGTCGGCGGAGAGAACCACTCTGTCGGTCCGCGCGCCGGCATCCACTGGGCCCTGGTTAACGATTCGCCACGACAGCGCGACTGTGCCGCCCGCCCGAGGCGTGCCTTCCATCGAGGGTGAGCCTACGGTGAGGTTGGCATATTGGCGCAATGTCGAGGTGAAATCGAGCCGCATCGAGTTGTTCGATTCCGCCGTGCCGTCGACGTTGCGCTCCAGCAGGCTCTGGTAGAAATTCACATCGAGTTGAACGACTGCGTAGAGAGCCCCCGCCCCGTTCACTCCGTCGGGAAGCGTGAAGGTCAGCGAACGCTGTCGGCTCGCGCCCGCCGCCAGAATGGTTCCGGCTTCCTGATCGAAATCGATATTCTGATCCGTGACATAGGTGCGGGCGGTGCCGTTATAGACATAGACGCGATCGTCCCATTCCACCGGCGCGGCGGCGTTGCCAGCGTTGCGGACCGACCAGCTTAGGGTGATCGTGTCGCCCGACTGCGGATTCGCCACGTTCATGGAGAGGTTTTCGACGACGATGTCGGGTGCCGAGAGAACGTCCAGATCGGTCCGGTTGTTGCCCTCGGCATCGTTCGTCTCGTTCCCTTCGAGAAGGTCGTCCTCAAGATCGGTGACGACCTCGAAGGAGATGACGCCGATGCCATTGGTGCCTTCCGGCCAGGTGAAAGTAAGTTGGCGATTAACGCCCTCGCCCGGCGCCAGGTCGCCCAGGGTCGCGTGATCATAAGTCAGGCTGTTGATCAGGATGGTTGGCGCATTGTGCAGCGAAGTGTTCCGGATGCGCACCTGCTCGGTGAATGACCCGGTCATCGTGGCGGTGCCATTGTTCGTTGTCCGCCAGCGCACGGTAACCGTGTCGCCCGCCTCATAGCCGCTGGCAGGTTCGGTCGAAATGTCGGTAACGAAGAGATCGGGTAGTTGATCCGATGCCGCAGTGAATGCCATTGCGGCTGTGTTGTTCAATTCGCGCGCCAGCCCGCCGGAGGTTTCGTCGACGCTATTCTGAATGTCGGTTTCGATCTCGATGATCAGGTCCCCGGTCCCTAGAGCACCCGATGGAAGCGGCAAGGTGACCTGACGGTTGATGAAGCCCGAAGGTCCGAGCGACGTCGTCCCTGCATCGGTCACGCGCAGCCCGATGATCTCGCCGGTATCGGCGCGGCGGATGATGACCCGGTCGCGGCCGGGGACGGCGCCCAACTCGCCCTCATTGTTCACCCGCCATGAAATCGTGATCGGTGAGCCGGCGGTGATCTCGCCGGCTGCGGCGACGGCGACGTTGGAAATTGTGAAATCAGCTGCGTTCCTGACGACGCTCGACAGCGGGATCGCCTGCCGCTCGAGAACCTCGAGCAGGTTGGCGCGTATCTCGTTGGGATTACTCTGGTTGATATCACCCTCGAACAGCAGCACATATTCGCCGTCGAACGGCAGCGTCACCGGAGCGCGATCGGTTACATCGGCGCTGGCGAAGATTTCGCGACCGTTAGGATCGATCAACCGCCAGCTTGCCGAGGTATTGTTGCCGAGCGGCAGATCGATCTTGAATATCTTGCCTTTCTCGTTGGTGAACCGGTAGCCGCGGGTCTGATTGCCGGGATCGAGCGTCACCTGTACCGGAACGCCGGGGGCAATTTCCGTCAGTTCCGAGAAATCGAGAAGGCGAAAGGCGACATCTCCGGGTGTGCCGCTGGTCCGCGAGACGATCAACCGGTAATCGCCCGCCGCCAGGAAGCGGCGCGAAAGGTCGCCCTTGTCACTGTCGAATCTATTGCCGGAGATCCAGCGGTTGTCGGCGTCGACGATTGCCCATTGGATACCGGAATCGTTGAGGAGGCTGTCGAAGTAGATCTCGCCCGCACTTGCCTTGGTGAAGGTAAACTCCAGCAGGTCGCTGCTCATCTGGATTTTTTCGCGCACACGCTCGCCAAAAGCGATTGCCCTCGTAGCGATTTGCCGCTTGTGAAGAACGAAACTATAGCTGTTCTCGCCGTAGCGGCCGTTCGGCGGCTCGACCACGAGTGTGTAGCGGCCGGTCTTCGGCAGCCTGAAGGGCGTCGTGTTGCTCATGTCGCGATAGGCGTTGGGCGCACCGTATTGCGACGAGCCGAGCACCAGGCGGCCATTTTCGTCGAAGACCTGGAAGCTTACGCCGTACGTCCCCTGTGCCCAGGAAAGCACGTGCATGGCGATCTCGTCGCCCGCCTCGCCCTCGAAGGAATAGAGCGCGACCGACGAACCGTTGGGTTCGGTGCGAGTCACGTTCTCCTCGAGCGCGATCGACGTCGTCGCGCTCATGTCCATCACCCGGAACTGGATCGGGTTCTCGAAGGGAAAGGTCGACCGCACGCGCAGGATGTAGTCGCCTGGGGGCGCATGGAAGTAATTCGCGTCCCGATAGTAACGGGCCTGGGTGAATTCCTTGACCACCCGCCCGTCAGTCGTCTCGAACTGCCATGTGATCCGGCTGTCATTGGCCCACATGTCCATGTGGAGCCAAGTCGTCTCCAACAGGAAGAAGCTGAAGGCCTCCTCTTCGCCGTACCTGGCGAGGCTAACCTCCTCGATCGCGCCAATGGCAATTGGCTCGGGCGTATCGTCCTGAAGCGTAACCGTAACCTGGTGCGGCGCTGCTTCGCTGATCCTGCCGCCCACAAGCAGGGAATAGGTGCCGGTTTTCTGCGCCCGGAAGGACAGATTGCGGAGATAATTCTCCGCATCAACCTCAATGCCGTCGGGATCGACAAGTTGCCACTGATGCGCGCCACCGGTCGACGCCATGTCGATACCAATGCGGTCGCCGAAGCTGGCGTCGAAGATGAAATGGTGCTGCGTATTCGCCGGATCGATGGTGACCGTCGCAGGCGTGTCAAAGGCAAGCGCGTCGCCATCGACGACATCGGCTAGGCGGAAGGAATATTCGTGCGTGCCGGTGGTGTTGCTGAACACCTCGACCCGGTATTTTCCGGCTTCGAGGCGCAACGTATCGCTGCCGGCTTCCCAATTGTAGTAGTGTCGGTCGGAACGGCGGTAAGCATCGTAGATATGGCTGATAAGCCGCCAGTTCGAAAGGATCTGGCCGTATTCGCTGAAGATCCGGATATAGAGGCTGCCATCGTTGCGAAGGCCGTCAATCGAGAGGTTGGTCGCTTCGTCGAGATCAAGAACGTAGGTCGCCGGCACATTCTGCTGGTCCACTTCTCCGGTCACCGTCTCGCCGAGTGAGATCTCGGTGCCCGTGGGCGTCTCGGGCGCTGCCTTCGGTTTCGACCCGATGACAAACGCCCCACTTGCAGCGCCGCCGAAAACGCTGGTCTCGATCTGAAAGATATAGCTGCCAGTGTGAAGCAGTCGGATATTGGTGCGGTCGGAGAAACTCGCACCGCGGAAGATGGAACCGCCGCCGGAGCCAGAATAGTATACCGGATTGCCCAGCGGATCGTAGAGATTCCAAATGAGGGAACCGGACGCGGTCAGAACGTCGAAATCGATGACGTCGCCAGCCTCGGCATCCAGCGAGAACAGGATCGACTCGCCGGGGCGGGCGAGGGAAAAGACATCGGTCGACACATCCTTCACGAGCGGTGTTGCGCTCGTGAAGGCATGGATCGAAAAGGCGAAATCGCCTTTGAAGTCCGCGGCGCCGTCAACGACGAATTCGTAGTCTCCCCCTGCGAGGTCATAGACGTTGGCAAAGTTGGTGGCATTAAAATTGGCGGGACCAAAGAGGGTTATCCCGTCCCGCTCGATGCGCCAGTTGATTCCAGACGTATTGTTATGCGTATCGATGACATAGGTGCCGTTCTCCGGCACGGTGAAAGCATATCGCACGCTGTCGCCGGCCTTTGCGATCGTCCCTTCGACGGTACTGCCGATTGTGAGGCTGTCCTGGCTTTCGGTGCGCCGGTTGAGCGCGAAATTGAATATGCCCGTCATCACGCCGTAGGACGGATTGACCACCAGCGTATAGACACCCGGCTTCGGCAGATCGAAATCGGCGTCCCTGCTGCTCCACGAAGGAGCGCTCCAGGCCGCGTAGCCGTCGGGGCCGATCACCTGATACTGGTAGAGATCGCCGGAGGGACGATCGAGGAAGAAACGGTCGGTGCCGTTGGCCTCGAACGTGAAGAAATAGGCTTCGCCGGTTGCCGAAGTCACGCTGACGGGCTGATCGAAGCTCAAGGGCGTCGAATTGGCCGCCATGTCGACGAGCCGGAAGGAATAGGTGGGAGTCTCTGCAAGATAGGCGTTGAGGACCATCCGGTAGCTGCCCGGCGGCACGTCGATGATGTTGTTGGTGGTGACGTTATCGTCGATCCAACCATAGCCAGTCTGCTCGTTCAGATCATTGTAGAGCGCCCAGTAGACGCGCGACGATGCCAGCGTATCGAGGTAAAGCCGCCGGTTCTCGGTCAACTCCAGGACGTATTCATGCCGCCCATAGGGCAGATCGAGCGAATTGCCGACCGTATCCCCTACCGCCAGCGGGAAATACTCGACCGATGCATCACGCAGAACGAAGGAATAGCCGGTGAGGTCGGTTTCCCACATGTCAGGCTGGATGACGATAAAGTAGTCGCCATCCCGGTCGGCATCAAATGAGGTGTCGCCGCTCGTTATGCCGGTGCGGACGATCATGTTGCCGATCGGATCGTAGACCGCCCATTCGGACGTCCTAGAAACTCCGGTCATGCCGAGATTGTCGATGTAGAACCGCTGGCCGGCGACGGCGCTGACCTTGAATATCCGCAACGCCGCCGGATCATCGATGGTGGCATCGACCTGGTTGCCGACGGTGACGGTCTGCGCGCTGTCGAAACTCTTGAGACCGAGGCGAGCGGAGCCCGTCTCGTCCTTGTCGCCGCTGACGCGAAGGCGGTATTCGCCCTTCGCCAGGAAGAAGACGGAGCTGTGGCGCAGCGCGTCGTAATAAGAGTTGCTGTTGGCGACCACGTCGCCTGTGGCGTTGGTGATCCTGAAAGTCAGATTTGCGCCATTGCTCAGGTTCCGACTTAGATCGAGCAGCGCGTAAGTCGGTTCCGTAATCTTGTAGACCAGGTCATGGACGGCTCCCGGCTCGTCCAGAGCGACCTCATAGGCAACATCCAAGCTGGCCGGGGTTTCCTCCTTCGGCCGCAAATAGACGTTGGCGGAGAAACTGTTGAGGATGTCATTGGAATCACGCTGCAATTCCAGCCGATAGGTCCCGTCGATGGTGGCAATGGCCAGACTGGGCGTGTCATCGGGGCCGACATCGGTGCGCATGAGGATTTTGCCGCGTGGATCGATCAGTCGCCAGTTGGGATCGACCCATGAGCCGGTGGCGTCGCGCACCGTGGCGTCGAGAACGAGCTCGTCACCAGCCATCAGGTCGAAAGTCCAGGCCTTGAAGGTCTGGTCGGCCGCTAGCGTCGCGGTGATCGGCGCCGTCAGATCCGTATGCTCGGCCGCCGAATAATCGGTGACGCGGAAACCGAAGGTTTCGGTCGTATCGTACTTCGCTTGGACGATGACCGAATATTTGCCCGCTTCGACGGTGGCGACATTTCGCGCAGGGTCCCAGTCGCCATCGGCATTGTTGTTCGCCTCGTAGAAGACCTCCCCGCTCGGCCCCTGAAGCCATACCCTGTAGTGGCTGCTGTAGACCGGGAAATCGAGGCGGATCGGCATTCGTTCCGTCAGCTCGAAGTCGTAGCGTTCCCAGTCGCCAGCATTCGGGATATTGCCGGTGACCGTCTGCCCGAGAGAAATTGCTTCAACGGGCCGCGTGGCCGGCGTGCCCGCATAGGGCTCGCCGGTATCCTCCAATGTGAAGCTGTAGCTGGGGGTGTCGGCGGAACGTCCTTTGAAGACGATCCAGTAGTCACCTGCCTCAAGGTCCAAAATGTCGGGGCTGCTTGCGGAGGGCGGCCAGTCATTTACCGCCTTAATCGTGCCATCCCTGCCACGGATTTCCCAATGCTGGCTGAACCTTTCCGATGCGGTGCCGTAGAATGCGAAACGCCCATCACTAGCAACAGTAAAATGATAGGTGTCGGACTCGCCCGCATTGGCAATTGACGCGGAGACGGTGTCGCCGATCGCATATTCCTGATCGGAATGAGTGCCCAGTGACACATCAAAGGTGAAGTTGAATTCTTCAGATTGTCCGATTCGGCCCTCCGCGAACATGTAGTAGCGCCCGTCGGTCGGGAGCGCGAACTGCATGTCCTCGATGCCGTATTCGATGCGGAGCCGGGTTCCCTGCGCATCCATGACGGTCCACAGGCCAGCGCGGTTGCTGGTACTGCTGATGGCGGTAATGTCGACCCGGAGGACTTCGCCCGCCTTGCCGTCGATCGCATAGACCGCCGTCTCCTTTCCCGACGGCAGCGTTCCGTTGACCGTTTCTCCGGAGGTGACGACCTGCACCTCTGCATCGAGGTCCCGCAGGCGCAGTTCGTAGTCTCCTGTCGTGCTGCCCACCCCCTCTACCGTGAGCGTATAGGTACCGCGTACCAGGTCTTGCGCAAGCGGCAGCGAACGCTCGCTCGAATAGCCGGCATAGTAGCCGTCGTTCCTGTTGAACGCCGATTTGAGGTCGGTACCATCCGGCCCCTGAAGCCGCCATGTCAGGTCGACATCCGTCATCGAGTCGAAGAAGACGCGCGTCGGCTCAGCTATGGCGATCGAATAGGTGTCTTGCTCGCCAGGCTGGGTGATTTCGCCGGCGATCGGCAAGAGGTCGGCTGACAAAAGGACACGCGGCTCGAACGTTTCCATTAGCACCCGTCGTGAAACGGTGCCTGTCAGCATATCGCGATACCGCTGCTTGTCCTTGATGCGAAGGTCAAACTCGGAACTAATGTTGGATTGGATTTCCAATCCAGTAATGATCCCTCCCGAGCGTTCTGTCAGATCAGTTAGGACTCGAGGATGACGCAACGTCATGTTGCACTCCCAACTTTGTTGTACCCGGTACGCGTATTTTGTTAATTGGTTTTTTTAAGCTACCAATTAATTAACTATCTGTTAGGAATTGGCAAACTGAATCTTTGCAAGGATGATTAATTTTACGCGTTTGGGCGCACGGGAGGAGATATGCAAAGACTATTTTGTATCAGTGTCACATTTCCTTGGGGGAACAGCATGCGTTTGTCAGTCATTGCCGCACCTCTATTGTTGGCGCTGGCTATTGCGTCACCTGCATTATCCGCCGAATGCATTCTCAACCCCCATTCTGTTGCGAAACTCGGGGCCGCAGCTAAGGGCGTTATCGCCTTTATCGATGTGGAGAGGGGCGAGCGTGTACAAAAAGGCCAGGTTCTGGTCCGTCTAGAAGCCTCCTACGAGGAAAATTTGCAGCGGCTAGCACGCATGCGGGCGGAGAACGATACGGCAGTTAGACTGGCTGAAAAGAAGGCGGAGGTCGCCGAGGCAAAGGCTGCACGTCTAACTACTCTAGGGGAGCAGAAAATCACCACGATCGGCGAAGTCGAGGAAGCTATCTTGGAGGCAGAAGCCGCCCGTCTGCAAAAGGAGCAGGCGGAACTGGACCAATCGATGGCAGCCGAGGAGATGACGGGCGCGGCGGCCGCCCTCGAGCGCAAGACGGTTCGCGCGCCGTTCGGTGGTGTGGTCACCGAGCGGCTGCTTTCGGAGGGCGAACTGTATAATGAACAGCAGCCAATTCTCGTTCTGGCGCGGACCGACCCCCTTTATGCGGAAACGTACCTTCCGGCCGCAGCACTCGCCGATGTGAAAACCGGCATAGAAACCTGGATCGAACTCGAAACTGGCGGCACCGCCCCGGCGGTGGTTACCGTCATCGATCCGGTGCTTGATGCGGCGACCGGCACTTTCGGAATCCGGCTAGAGGTTTCCAACCCAAACAATAAGATTTTCGCCGGCCAAAGCTGCCAGGTAAAATTCGGTGAATAGCCGAGGATTATGCATATCGTTCTCCACACCTTCAGGTTCGTTTTGGAGCCTGACCGAAAAAGAAGTTGAGTGATATCAGCAGGTTGTGATTCCGTCGGATTTGCGAAGATTCGATGGAGAACACGATGCCGTTGACTGATATCACCCGGCACGACTATGCCCGTAAGGCCGCGCGCTACGCAAGTGACCTGAGCGACGGGAAACAGGCGCTGATCGCGCCGCTGCTACCGGGGCCGAAGCCGGTCGGACGACCGCGTGTGCGAACCTGCGCGAGGTGGCGAACGCGATCCTCCACATGGTTTCGACGGGCTGCCAGTGGCGCATGCTGCCGAAGGACTTTCACCCTTCACCACGGTGCAGAACTACTTCTACGCCCGGCGCGAAATGGGTGTGTTGCGCGCCATCAACAACACCCTCCTCATGGCGGCTCGGGAACAGGAGGGTCGGGAGGCGAGTCCGACCGCCGGCGTCATCGACAGCCAGTCGGTCAAGACCAGCGAAAGCGGCGGAATACGGGGCTTTGACGCCGGCAAGAAGATCAAGGGCCGCAAGCGTCACATCGTCGTCGACACGTTGGGTCTCTTGGTCGGCGTGGTCGTCCACGCCGCGACATTCAGGACCGGGATGGCGCGCCCGCCGTCCTGAAATCCATTCTCACACGATGGCCGTGACTGCGCCATATCTTCGCCCCTCCCGGCGGCGCTTCGCTTGCCTGCCTGGCAATGGATGGAGGCTATGCCGGGCCGAAACTGCGGGGTGCCCTACGAAAGGTCGGCAAGTTCACTCTGGAGATCGTCAAGCGGACGGACAAAGCCAAGGGCTTCGAGGTCCTGCCTCGCCGCTGTTGGGGTTGAGCTGCTCCGGCCAGAGGAGACGTAGATGCGCCGCATTTGCTGGCTGGCCTTCTGCTTGATGAATCGAATTTTTTCAAAGTGTCGCGCGGCCGCACGTGGCGACATCGTGAAGGAATTTGCTGGCAGAATCCAGTCGGTGGAAACCAGGGCCGATGAACTTCCTGAGAATTAGTCGACCGTCTTCGGCAATAGTCCGACGAGCTTGGGTAAGTTTTTAGACAAAAGCATCACGGCTTTGATCGCGCGCACTGTGCACCATAGCGGGTAAATGTACCTCACGCCCGTATCGATCGAGATGATTTCGCTGGACTGGCGGTCTCTAGTGACTAACGTCCATCCACTGTCCGTAGACCATACCACCGGTCTTTCGTTGCCTCGTAATGAACCTCGGGTTGGTAGCGGGTGACCTGCGACCCCAAGTAATCAATTGTCAGTTTACCGGTGCTGGCAAGAACCGAATAGCTTGCAACAATTGCATTGCGCTCAGATTGGGAAATTGCTTCCTTGGCAGTCAGCACGGTTTGTTGAGCGTTGAGCACATCGAGTGTGGTCCGCTGCCCGACCCTGCGTTCCTCAATCACTCCGCTAAGAGCGAGATTGGAAGCGGAAAGCTGCGCCTTGTTGGCTTCAATCGTTGCTATCGCTGCTTCCATTTGGGTCCAGGACGTCACGACAGATTGCTCAATGGAGCGGCGCGCGCTGTCGACCAGGATCCGCTGCTGGCCCAACTGTTCCTTTGCCTGACGGACGGTCGCCGAGGCCGCTCCTCCCTGATAGATAGGAATAGTCACTCTCGCCTGGATCTGGGCCGTGCTGACGCCATTATCGGCCTCTGCGACCGAGCCGGTGACTTTCACGCCGGGTAAGAACGTGCCTTCCTGCGATTTGACATTGTATCCCGCGGCATCAACGCCATAGAGCGCCGCCAGCACGGCCGGGTGCTCTGTCGTGCCCTGAACCACTGCCAAACCCAGCGTGCCTGGAAGCAGTTCACGCGGCAGGGGCACCGGCTTGAGGTCTTTGGGCGCGGAGCCAACAATCTGAGCATAGACCGCTGCGCTCGACTTTACCTGAGCAACGGCAGCAACCAGGCTGGCGCGAGCGCCGGCAAGCTGGGCCTGCGCTTGGCTCAAATCGGTCCGCGTGCTTTCGCCGACATCAAAGCGAGCGCGGGCAGCTGAAAACTGCTCCTGCAAGAAAGTGATATTTTGCCTGCGATAAACTACGATTTCGTTGTCGCGGTTAAGATTGGCATAGGACTGCACGGTGGCAAGCAGGATATCAATTTCCGTGCCACGGAGGTTCTCCCGACCCGCAAAAACCAAAGCTTCCGACTCGCGAACATTGTTCCGGGTCTGGAACCCATCAAACAGGGTCTGGATAATCGAAACGCCGATGCTTGCAGAATTGTTCATGAAGCCGTTGGTGTTGGTCGATGTCGCCACCGCTTCTGCGGCAACGACTGGACGGTAGCCGGATTTAGCGAGGGCCACGCCCTCATCCGTCGCCCGTAAGCCGGCGAGCGCGGCATTCAGGTCAGGATTGTTCTCGTAAGCCATGGCCATAGCCTGGTACAATGTTTCCGCCAAAGCCAGTTGAGGGCGTAGAGACAATGAGGCGATGATGGCGACTATGGCGATTGAATTTATGACAAACGACATGCGTGTAAACTCCAGCGCGGTAAAGGTTCAAAGGTAACGCAGGACACGAATCATGGTTTCGCGACTATACATGACAGCTAGTGGCATGGGGCGCAATCAAACAAGACTGCTCTTTACGAACATTGAAATACAGACTTAATCATTGCGAGAAGGCAACGAGAGCAACAGGTAGTGCGGCACTGTAACGTTAACCGAGAAATGATGAAAATGTGGGATCTGGCGGCATGACCAGATCTGCACGTGATCCTCTCTATCGTCGCCATCGTTTTCCAGCGGAAGTGATTGCCCATGCCGTATGGCTCTATTTCCGGTTTCCGCTCAGCCTGCGCATGGTCGAGGATATTTTGGCGGCGCGAGGTATCATCGTCTCTCACCAGACCGTGAGACAGTGGGCGGAGAAATTCGGCAGGCAGTTCGCCAATAATATTCGGAGGCGATCAGCCGGCAGGCTCGGTGACAAATGGTACCTCGACGAGGTCGTCATCACCATTGGCGGGAAGAAACACTGGTTGTGGCGCGCCGTCGATCAGCATGGCTTCGTCCTCGACGTTCTGGTCCAAAACCGCCGCGATGCCAGAGCTGCCAAGCGGTTGATGCGCAAGCTTCTGAAAGGGCAAGGTTCTGCCCCGCGCGTTATGATCACCGACAAGCTTCGATCCTATGGTGCTGCGAAGCGGGAGATCATGCCCGGCGTCGAGCATCGTTCGCACAAGGGCCTGAACAATCGGGCGGAGAATTCTCATCAACCTATCCGGCGACGGGAGAGGATCATGAAACGGTTCAAGTCACCGCGCCAACTTCAGCGCTTCGTCTCAAGATCGTGTCCCGCAGCGTGGTGTAGCTGACAGGGTGGTCACCAGTGTTTTCCGGTAGGGTCGGGTTGTCAAAGACCAACCTGAAGGACACCACCGATGACCGACGACATGATGAACCTACGCTCTCT
>Ga0208979_100301_pt1 | contig 46597 bp, 40 predicted proteins | sample HotLakConsUCCSLE_FD_184738 | JGI IMG/M metagenome (GOLD analysis project Ga0208979, IMG submission 184738) | Hypersaline microbial mat communities from Hot Lake, Washington, USA - Hot Lake Consortium UCC-SLE (SPAdes) | ecosystem: Environmental > Aquatic > Non-marine Saline and Alkaline >... | reverse complement strand
GAATTAGCCAAAAAGGCTGATTCTGGACAAAAAATGATCAATCAATCGGCCGAAGAACCGCCAAAAACATGCTTTCAAAATCGCAAGTTGGAAATCGAGGCAAAATCAGTACTTGTTCAGAGGTTCCCTAGCGAATAAATCAGCAGTCGCAGCAGAATTGGCATGTCTATGTACCGAAGGAAAGCAGCTTCGATTTGAACAGGCCGTAGTCGGGTTTCATCTGCTCGGCATGACTGGGTCGGTCGAGCAACTCGGCCAGCGCGGGTGGCAGCGGGATTTTTCGATCCAGCAGCGGCTCGACCACACTGTCGAACTTGGCTGGATGAGCGGTGGCTGCGATCAGGTGGGGACGGGTATTGCCGGTATCCCGGCGGCGGGACAGGGCTTCCAGGGCGCAGGCGGTGTGGGGGCAAACGGCCATACCGTGTACCTTGTGGACGCGCCGGATGCAAGCGCCGATCGTGCCGTCGTCGATGCTGATCGCGCTGATGCCGGCCTGGCGCAGATCCTTGTCACGATAGAACCAGGCCAGGCGCTCGAAGTTGCTCGGGTCGCCCACATCCATCGCGTTGGCCAGGGTTTCCAGGCCGGGCCGTCCGCGGTAATCATCTCCTTTGAAAAACTCTTCCAGCGTCAGGTTGGCATTGGTGGCCAGAATGACTTCACCAATGGCCGAACCCATATCGCGGGCCAGAATGCAGGCCAGCGCATTGCCCAGATTGCCGGTGGGAACGATCACATCCACCGGGCCCGCTCCCTCCGTCTGCAGTTGTGCCACGGCATGGGCGTAGTAGCTGATCTGGGGTAGCAATCGGCCGATGGAAATGCTGTTGGCCGAGGTCAGCGCCAGTTCACGTGCCAGATCCGCATCGTTGAGTGCTTGCTTGACCAGCCGCTGGCAATCATCGAAGTTGCCGGCGACCTTGAAGGTATGGATATTGTCGCCGAATGCGCCGAGCTGATGGGCCTGGCGGGCCGAGACCTTGCCGTCCGGATAGAGAATGACAACCCGGAATCCGGGGCGTTGATGAAAGGCCGCAGCAACCGCTCCCCCGGTGTCGCCGGAGGTGGCCACCAGCACGGTCTGAGTCGGATCAGAGTCGCTGCGCAGGTCCTGCATGCAGGCGGCCAGAAAGCGTGCGGCAAAATCCTTGAAGGCAGCGGTCGGGCCATGGAAAAGCTCCAGGATCCAGCTTTTTCCCGGTTCAATCTCGACGAGGGGCAACGGCAGATCCAGTGACTCGGCACAAATGTCGGCCAGTCCGGATTCAAGCACGCTGCCGGCAAAAAACGGGGTCAAAAGCTCACTGGCCGTGACCGACAGGTCCGGAGACTCGGCAAAGGCGTCGACAGCAAATGAGGGCAGCGAGACCGGAACAAACAAGCCGCCATCCGAAGCCAGCCCGGCGCGCAGGGCGGTTTCCAGGCTGACCGGATCGGATTGTCCGCGTGTGCTGACGTAACGCATGGTAATGCTTGCATGGGATATTTCCTGCATCTTACTGCAACGTACAAGGAATCGATCGAATTGCCAGGTGAATGGATTTGCGGAACAATGCAGACCCGTCCTTGATTCAGAGTTGCGACCATGACGATGATCCCGTCGATTCAACGCCTCAACGCAATCGGACTTCTGGCAAGCGGTCTGCTGCTGACGAGCGTTTCAGGGGTCCAGGCATCGAGCGAGAAACTTGACCGGCTGTTCGGCCTGGGGCCGGCTGAGACGTTCACCCTGCAATCAGAAACGCTGGACCGTGACTTTCATATTTATGTCCGCAAGCCGGGTGATTACGACGAGATTGAGTGCGACTGGCCGGTCGTCTATATCCTGGATGGCGGCGTCCTGTTTCCAATGCTTGCGCCGTATCATTTCATGCTCGAAATTGATGAATTGGCGTCACCCGCCGTGCTGGTTGGAATTTCCTACGGTGGGCTGGGCTTTGCCAACGGCAACTACCGTTCAACCGACTACACCGCACCGGCATCTGACCCCGAATATTACGGTGGTGCTTCGGCTTACCAGGATTTTCTGGCCAACGAACTGATCCCGCGAATTTCACGTGACTATCGGGTCGACCATGCAAACAGTCTGGTGCTCGGCCAGTCGCTGGGAGGCCAATTTACCCTGTACACGGCATTGACCCGCCCCGAGTTGTTTGCGGCCTATCTATCAATCAACCCGGCATTGCATCGCAACGTGGACTACTTCATCGACCTGCAACCCAAAAGTCGGGAAGTGCGCGCGCCGATCCTCATCACCCGGGGAGCGCAAGAACGACCGAGTTTTGGCGAACCGCTGGAGCGATGGCTGACCGCCTGGTCGGCTGCTGATTCCGATGCGCTGGCCTTGACCGTGAAAACGCTGGCTGATCAACACCATGCCTCGTCGGCTCCCGAGGCATATCGTCATGCCATGCAGTGGTGGTCCCCTGGTGGTTGCGAAAACTTGTCGGACGACGAACCGGCCTCCGGGTTGCCTTGATTCAATGGGTATATTTGTATCGGTACCGGGGTCGCGATGAGATGGGTCATGTTGGATCTGAGTGGCTGGGTCGGGACCACGGAAGTTGACCCGGTTCGCGCACGGTGACGCCATATCGGTTCAATGCGGCCTCCAGTGATTTGTCGCCGTCGATCCGCTGTCCGATCCAGCGCCAGCGGCCCGCATGGCTGGGTTGATGGGCGCCGGCATGGTCGAACAGGCTGACCGATCGCAGGCTGCCGGACGGGTCGTGCGAGGCGCCTGAATACAATGCCCACCAGCCGTCGCGACGTGCCGCCTGGGCCCAGGCGCGCGACAGGGAACGGTCGGGTCCGGCCCACAGTTCAGCAGTAATGCCGAATTTCCCGGCGACACGGCTCGAGGTCAGCATTGCGGCATCGGGCGTGGCCGAGGGTGTCTTGACCACGGCCATGGTGCGAACGGAAAGTTCAGCGCGGGGCAGGTTGGTCAGACGCATCTGAAAGGCTTCGAGCAAGGCCGAGGCCGGCCGGGTGCCGAAGTAGCACGTGCCCATGGGCTCCGGAAGGTCGAAACGGCCACCTTCGGTTGCGTCGATGTCGGCGCTGGCGAACCACCAGGGTTCGGATCGTTTCGTTCCGTCGGGGAGAACATGCCGCCAGACACGGTAAAGCCTGGTTTCGGATAGTGCGCGCTTGGGTAGTCCCGAAAGACTGCCCGCTTGTTGCGGTGGGTGTTGCAGCGGCATCCTGTGACGAAATGATCAGTGCCGCAAGGCAGCAGCGACCTGACGCGCCAGTGCGAGTGCCGGTTCGCGATCACCGGCACGCAAGGCGGCCAACGGCGTGCGATCGTCGAGTTCCGGTGCCGGTGAGGTCAGCCATGATGCTGTTGTCCACGGGCTTGTGACCACGGGCTCGAACGCCCGGACGATCTCTCGAATGCCGGACAGTTGACTGCGGCCGTCGAACTGGAAAACCGGGTAACCGATGTCGCCATTGCGCATTGCCAGGCGCAGCAAGCCGCTGTCGGCCGATACGGCCTGCCTGGTTTTGCCCAGAAGCCGGGCCACATCACCTTGCCGATAGACCGGGCCGAGCTGCTCGGTCCAAGCCTCGTCATCGGCTTCCTGGCGCAGCAGCACCTCGATCTGATAGCGAGTTTCAGGCGATGCATCTCGAATCAGGCGTTGCAGGGATGCGTTCATCATACTTCCATTTGGTAAATCCTCGAAAATACTATCACATTGACAAAGTTGACACAAAGATCCGGCGATGAGTTGTCTTAAATGTCTTCAGATCCATCCCATCGATCGCCGAAGACACGGTCCAGGGCAGGTAGGTCCAGATACAGCCCGTAGTCGACCCAGTCGGAGACCGAGTTGCCCAGCGCGCCAGGGTTGGTGGTGTCGTGGTAGGGGCCGGTCGCGTCGCCCCACCAGTTGTAGCGGGCATCGATGATGATGGTGTCGGTGGTGTTTTGTACGCCGGCTGTGATGTTGCGATGGATATCGTTGGCCTGGTCTTGTGAGCCACCGATGACCGGGTTGGCCGAGCCGGCACACAGAATGCCGATGTCATTGTCGTAGATCTGGTTGCCAGCCAAAAGCGGCGTGCTTTCCACGCCCGCTACATACATGCCTTGGGAACCGCTGCCGCGCACCGTATTACTCAGCGCGGGACTTATGCTGCGGACCATGTAGAAGCCATTCTGGCTCGTGTTGAGCACTGTGTTGAAGGACAACTCGACGGCATCGGTGGTGTCTTGCACGTAAATGCCATGGATTGCGCTGCCCTCGATGATATTGGCGACTACGTCGGCACTGATCAGGGCACCGTTGAGCAGCATGCCGCTATGGCCACTGTTCTGGATCAGATTTCCGGAAATGGTGAGCTGGTTGGCACCAAGCGCATAGATACCGTAAGAATGCGCGTTGCTGATCCGGTTGTCGGCAAGGTTGATCAGGCCACTGTTGTCGCGCAGAAAAATGGCCTCTGTGAGTACCGTCTGTTCGATTGTGTTGCCTTCGATAATGTGGTTGGACGTGGTATCCCTGAAAGCCAGAGCACGGCGTGAGCTGTGGCGGATGGCCGATTCGCGCAGGCTGAGCATTCCGGCACCACTTTTGTGAATAGCTGCCTCATCGATATACTGGACATAGCGGCCACCGTAACGAACCTCGATGTTTTCCAATAAAGCATCGGCATTGTTACGAATATAGATGCCGGTCCACCATCCGGGCTCAGGTTCGGTTGCAGCACCATCACCATTCGAATCTCCGCCCACGCTGTCATCACGAATATCGGTAAAGAAGATTTCGTTTCCGGGAGTGGCCTGTGCGAGCAGGGTGCCGTGTATGCTCAGCCCTTTTCGGTCGTCAAATTTGACAACCGTGCCGGACTGAATGGTCAGCGTGACGCCGGTGCTGACCAGTACGCTTTCGGTAACGTGATAAACCGGATCCGACCAAGTCGTGTCGATGGCAATCTGCCCGCCTACTTCAGTCACAGCCAATGCCATTTGCGCCAGAAGAAACGATGTGGCCAGCACACCCGAGAGTCGAACAATCATGGCTTTCATTCCCTTTTTTAAAGTCATCCTCCTTCAATTATAGAAATCAGCTGGAAGTGACCGCTTGATCTGGATCAAGCGAATTCTTTCAAAGATCTCCGAGATGAAAGCGGCGTGCGTCGTTAAGGTAGATCTCAGCGTTGTTGCGTGCGGCCTCGATGTCGGCGGTCTCGGAGGAAAGATGCAGAGTTTCCAGGGTTTCGGCCAGATCCTCGAGATCGTCGTTGATCCTTTCCAGCGCATTTTCCAGCGTGTAGGTCAATTGATGAATCTGTGCCAGGTCGGCCATCGTCAGCTCGTCCTGCTCGAGCAGGGCGGCCAGGCGCGCGTTGTATTCCGAGAAATTGGCCAGGGCCTGCTCCATCGTTTCGGCCGGTTCGCCCTTGAAATGATCCGGGCGCTCGCTGGCATAGGTCGCGAGGCTGAAACAGCTGGTCATGGTGAGAAGAGCGGCGAGGATCAGGTAGTGCATACGGTAACTCCGGTAAGGTTAATGAGAATCAATCGCGACAGTATAGCTCACTCGGAAATGACCGGGCGTTGCGTGAATCCAGTCTGTCCGGCCCTTGATCAGGCATGATGCGATACCCTAGGCTTGGACCAAAGGGGCAGACAGGGAGACCACTTGCATGATCAGATTTGTCCCCGCAGCATTACTGCTGTTGCCGCCGCTTGTTCTGGCCGGCGAACTCGACGTCTTCGAGATTCCGGCCGTGGTATTCCATGACCCGGGGTTTGCCGCCGACTTCGACTGGCTGAAACTCGAGATCTGGACCGCTCTGGATTTCAATGACCAGCCGGTCAGCTATGAACAGGGCGATGTAGTGAGCGTCGGAGGAGACTTGTTTGAATGCCTGCCGTCCGGTGGCTGTGGAGCCGGTCTGATTCCGACTGATCCGTCCAATGATGTGATCTGGAATGCACTTCCGTTACCGGCCGACGACGTGCGCCTGAGCGTGGACTCGCCGATTCAGAATGTGGGGCTGCTGGATGGCACCGGTGAGATATTCGGCGATCGGTTCGAGGCTGACTAAGTGTGATCTCTCAGTAGGTTGTCCACACCAAAGATGGAAGTGTGGCAACAGTTCGAGAGGTCCTGAAGGAATTTGTAGGTCGGGCCGACGTGCCCGACGGTCCATGCCTCCGGATCCACCGGATGTTGGGTTTTGGATACGTAATCCAGAGCATCGGGATGCGCTTTTAAAATCAACCTTTTGGAGACAACCGATTGCCATGACCGTCGGCCACGTCGGGCCGACCTACGGGTTTGGACGCACTCGTGTATTTGTGAGTTGGACAGAACCACTCGTCACCTGTCGCCTAACGAATAACTCGGCTTATGTGGACAACGTACTGAGATTGCACAACTAAGGAACCTCTGAATAAGTCTACGCGGAGCGCCCGCGTAGACTTATTCAGAGGTTCTCTAAATCAGGCGACAACCTGGCGAATTGACCGGGCTGACCCAACCTTCGGCGGGCAAGCCGGCTTGCCCGAACGCCTCGATCATGTCCAGGCGAGCCTTCTCGGCTGAAGTTCGGCTTTCGAACCAGCCGAAAACACTGGGTCCGGCACCGGAAATGGAAGCACCCAGCGCGCCGTGATCCAGTGCGGCCTGTTTGACCGCATGGAATCCGGGAATCAGGCCGGCGCGGCGAGGTTCGACCAGCACGTCGGCGAGGCCTGCGCGGACAAGGTCCAGATCATTGCGATAGCAGCCGCTCAGGAACTGGGCCAGGTGCGCGTTCTGGGCAACAACGGTGGCAATATCGAACGGCGTTTGAAGCGATTCCCTGGCTCGACGGGTTTCGACGATGTGATCCGGGTGGACGACCGTTGCCCACAGACCATCCGGTACCGGGATCGATACCAGCCGGTCTAGCGTGGCCAGCACCAGGCCACCCAGCAACTGCGGTCCGACATTGTCGCCATGGGCCGAGCCGCTGGCGACCGACTCACCAGCCAGCGCAAACGGGTAGAGCGCGGTTCGATCCAATGGCGTGTCGAGCAGCGCATTGGCCGCTACCAGCGCGGCGGTTGCCGAAGCTGCAGACCCGCCCAGGCCTGAACCAAGCGCGATGCCTTTTTTTATCGTCAGGCGAACCCCGAAACCGGGCTGCACATGTCCGAGCAGCGCTTGCACCGCGCGCCCGGCGGTGTTCTTCTCCGGAGCCAGAGGCAGGTCAGTGATCACGCCTTCGATGGAATCAATCACCACGTCCGGCTGGTCGCCGCGCATCGCCGTGACAGTATCGCCCGGCCCATCGATGACATGTCCGAGCAGATCGAAACCAACGCCGACATTGCCCACACTGGCCGGCGCAAAAGCGGTCGCGGTGTTCTTGCTCAAAGCCTGGCTCCGAGATGACTGGCCACGCGCAGCAGATCGGCGAAAACACCGGCCGCGGTCACCTCCGGGCCGGCTCCTGGTCCCTGAACAATCAGTGGGTTGTCGCAGTAGCGGTCAGTAGTGAATGCGACCACATTGTCGGTCAGGGCGAGATGCGCGAATGGGTGATCATCGGGCAGGGATTTGAGCGACACCTCGGCCTGGCCATCGGCGCCCAGGCTGGCCACGAAGCGCAGTACCTGGCCGGCTTCACGCGCCGATGCCAGGCGCTCGGCCATCGCCGCATCGTGATTGGCGAGGCCCGCCAGAAACTCATCAATGCTGCCGTCGCTTAATTCGGCCGGTGCCAGCGACTCGATGGCGATGTCTTCCAGCCCGATCGAAAGCCCCATCTCGCGCGCAAGGATAACCAGCTTGCGCGCCACATCCATGCCCGACAGGTCGTCACGCGGGTCCGGTTCGGTATAGCCGGCCTGGCGAGCTTCGGCGACCAGTTCGGCAAACGACATGCCCGGCTCGAAGCGGTTGAACAGGTAGGCGAGGGTGCCGGAAAAAATCCCTTCGATGCGATGGATACGGTCACCGGTGTCGATCAGATCGCGCAATGTCTGAATGACCGGGAGCCCCGCGCCGACCGTGGCCTCGTAGCGCCAGCGAGCGTTGCTCGACTGGGTGGCGTCCCGGATCGCCTGGTAGCGCCCGAGCGGGCCGCTGCCAGCATGTTTGTTCGGGGTGATGACATGAATTCCGCGTTTGAGCCAGTCGCTGTAGCGTTCGGCGATGGCGTCGCTGGCCGTGCAGTCGATCAAGACTGAATGGGGCAGGTGGTTGTTGTCAATGTGATTGGCAAAGGCATCCAGATCCAGCGTCCGGGCGTCATCTCCCAGCGGCAGGGAAAGCTGGTCCAGGGCTTGCCGGTCTTCGAAAAGCCGCATCCGACGTGAGCCGGCCACGCCAAGCAGTCGCAGGTCCAGGTTGGCTTCGCCATGCAGTCGATTGGCAGCCTGCCGGATTTGTTCAAGCAGTGCCTTGCCGACATTGCCCGGCCCGATCAGGCCGATGGCCAGGGTCTGCTCGGACAAATAGAAGCCGGCATGAACGGCTCGCAGTGCGCGCTCGGCATCGGCTTCGTCCACGGCCACGGAAATATTGCGTTCTGACGCGCCCTGGGCGATGGCACGTACATTGATACCGGCGCGAGCCAGCGAAGCGAACAGTCGGGCGGCCACGCCGGGCGTACCGGTCATGCCGTCACCGACGATGGCCAGCAGACGAATATCGGGCAGACGGAATATCCGTTGGATCTGGCCGTGGCGCAGTTCGCGCTCGAAAGCTTCCTCCAGCCTGTCACAGGCGGCTTCGCCATCGCTTCCGGGAACGGCCAGGCAGATCGAATGCTCCGACGAGCCCTGGGAGATCATCGCAACCGAAATTCCGGCTGTGTGCAATGCTGAAAACACTCGTTCGGCGGTGCCGGGTACACCTATCATGCCCGCGCCTTCAATCGTGATCAGGGCCATGTCGGTCATCCCTGAAAGGCCCTTGACCGGCGGCTCGGCGTGACCTTCGGCGTCGATTCGGGTGCCTGGACAATCAGGGTTGAAGGTATTGCGAACAAAGACCGGAATGCCGCATTCGAGTGCCGGGCTCAGGGCCTGGGGATGAATGACCCGGGCGCCGAAATAGGCCAGTTCGAACGCTTCGCGATACGACAGGTGGTCGAGAAGAAAGGCGTCGGGCACGCTGCCGGGGTCAGCCGACAGCAGGCCGTCGACATTGGTCCAGATATGGATTTCAGCGACATCGAACAGCCGCCCGAAGATGCTGGCTGAATAATCCGAGCCGTTGCGGCCAAGCGTGGAAATCCGGCCATCGACCCGACGACAGACAAAGCCGGTGGCGATATAACGCTTGCAGGGTAGCTGATGGCGAAAGCTGTCCATGCGGGCCTGGCTGTCGGTCCAGTCGACGGCCACCATCAGCGCGGTCGGCTTGACCCGGAGAATGTCGCGGGCATCAACGAACTGACCCGGCTCGTCCAGCGTCGCCAATCGGGCGCTGAGCAACTCGGCGGCAAACACTTCGCCGAGCCCGGAAATCAACTCGACCGCTTCGACCGGCGCGCTACCCATCAGGCTCAGGCTTCCGAGCAATTGTTCGAGATGGGAAAATCGGGACGCCAGCGAATCAGCCAGGGCTTTACCGGCCGGGTGATCGCCCGTCAGTTCGCGCGCAGCTTGGTGATGCTGCTCGCGCAAGCCGTCCAGCAGCCCTGTCCAGTCCGAATCACCGGCCGCGGCAAGGCGGCTGACCTCAATGAGGGTATTGGTAACCCCGGCCATCGCCGATACCACCACAATCTGCGATTCGTCATCGCGCTGAACAAGCAGATCGGCCACGCGGGCAATGCACGCCGCATCAGCCAGCGAGCTGCCACCGAATTTATGGGTAAACCAGGAAGAAGACATCGATATCAGCTATCGGTTAGCGAAGGTGGGTCCGGAGTTTGAACTGATGTTAGCGGAAAAAGAACGAAAAGGTTTCAGGGTGCAGATTTCAGGGTTCAGAGGAAGGCCACCGGGTAGGTCGGGGTGACACCCCCGACGGGACCATGTGGCGGTACCACCAGAAGCCGGAATACGGAACTCCGATGCGGCAGGTCCATGTGGCGGTTTCCACCAGAGGCCGGAGAACGGAAATCCAATGCCGGAAGGTCCATGTGGCGGTCCCACCAAAACTTCCAACACGGATTCGAATGGCTACGAGGTTTGAATCGTCCAGACCAACGCCAAGCCCAACACGGCACCAGCCGAAACCACGGCCGCAGCCGCCGGCTTCCACCCCAGCAGCTTGAGTTCGCTGAAGCGGATGGTCATGGCCAGGGCGGCCATAGCCATGGCGAAGCCGATGACGCTGGCTTTTCCGGCCAGGTCAATCATCATGTTCCACTGGGCCTGGTCGGCGCCGAGCCAGGCATCGCCGAGGGTTCGCACAGCACAGGCCAGCATGAATCCGATAATGAACAACGGAAACGGTACCCGGGTCGAGCCGGTGTCGGATTGGCGAGCGGCAACCGCAATCAGCGCAGGGATCACGACCAGCATGGTCGCGTTGCGCATCAGTTTGGCCACCGTGGCCGCGTTGAGCGTGCCATCGGCGGCATAGATCTGCTCATGAATCGCTGCCGCCGCGGTGACCTGGGCAGTATCGTGAATGGCCACGCCCATCACCAGGCCAATTGAATGGGCGTCACCCAGCAGGGCCGACAGCAGTGGCGGGTAGATAATAGTCGCTGCCAATCCGATCAGGGCAACGCAAGCGATTGCATAGCAGGTTTCTTCCTGGCGGGCGCGCAAGCCGGGGGCTGTTGCCGCTACGGCCGACGCGCCACAAATTGCCGTGCCAACGGCCAGCAGTGCCGATAGCCGCCAGTGGGCCCCGGCCAGGCGAACCAGAATCAGAGTGAGAAAAAGTCCGGCGATCACCGCAATGATGACCAGCGGCAGGGCCTGCATACCGAGTTGGCCCAGATCAGCCAGACTCAGGCGAAGACCGATCAGAATGACCGCAAATTTCAGAACCGGTCCGCGTGCCAGATCCAGCCCCGGCGTCCATTGCGGCTTGCCGGCCGCCATGGGCGCCAATGCCAGCCCGACCAGTATTGCCACCAGCAGAGTGCTGATCGGAAGACGCCCCGGCCACCCTGGCAGCAGCCCGATGGCCTGCACAACAATCCAGGCACCCAGCGCGATGGCAATGGCTGTCACCAGCCCTGGCAGGCGCGCAGTATGGCCAGCAGTTTCCGAGCATTCTTCGTTCAATCCCGACTCCCATCACAAAATTTTCAAATGCCAGCGAGACACTGGCAATCGACAGCCGGTATGATAAGCCACGATGTTGCAGCCAAAGCCCTCTTACCGTCTTCCCCTCTCACCCTCTCGCCCGTAACAGGACTCATGCAAACCAAACAACATATCGTCGAAAACTGGCTGCCACGCTACACCGGCACAGAACTGGACGGCTTCGGCAAGTACATTCTGCTGACCAACTTCGACAACTACGTCGAGAAGTTCGCGGCGAAGATGGGTGTTGACGTGCGCGGTCGTGACAAAGCCATGCGCAATGCCACGCACGATGGTATCAGCATGATCAATTTCGGCATGGGCAGCGCAAATGCGGCCACGATCATGGATCTGCTGAGTGCTATCGAGCCCAAAGCTGTTCTGTTTCTTGGCAAGTGCGGAGGCCTGAAGAAAAAGAACCAGCTCGGCGACCTGATTCTTCCCATTGCCGCGATTCGCGGTGAGGGGACGTCGAACGACTATTTTCCGCCCGAGGTTCCTTCGCTGCCGGCGTTTACCCTGCAGCGAGCCGTATCTTCAACCATCCGCGACCACGAGCTCGATTACTGGACCGGCACGGTCTACACCACCAACCGGCGCGTCTGGGAGCACGACAAGGCGTTCAAGAAATATCTGCGCCAGACTCGCTGCATGGCCATCGATATGGAAACCGCAACCATCTTCGTCACCGGTTTTGCCAATTCGATACCGACGGGTGCGTTGCTGCTGGTTTCGGATCAACCGATGGTTCCCGACGGGGTCAAGACCGATGCCTCGGACCGGATCATCACCCAGAAATTTGTCGACGCCCAGATCCTGATCGGGATCGATGCACTCAAGGAAATCCGCGACCAGGGTCGCTCGGTCAAACACCTGCGTTTCGATTGATCCGGAGGTCGGCCATTCGTCATTTGGTACTTCCAGCACGGGTGATCTTGACGGGATTGTGGCAGACTCCGCGCGAATGCCAAGCCAACTCAACCAGGACTATGACTCATGATTCGATTTTTGACTGCGGCCTTGCTGGCCGTTTCGCTCACCGGTGCCGCCGTGGCTGAGGACGATGAATTCCTTTGGCTGGAAGAGGTCGAGGGCGAGCAGGCGCTGGACTGGGCGCGTGCCCAGAATGAGCGCTCCGAGGGTCGACTGACATCGCACCCGCTGTTCGAGGAATTGCATCAGCGCAACCTGGAAATTCTCAACTCCGAAGACCGTATTGCTTATCCGTCGCTGATGGGCGGGCGCATTTACAACTTCTGGCGCGATGCGACCCATGTGCGCGGTATCTGGCGGACCACGACGCGCGAAAGCTATCGCAGCGAGTCCCCGGACTGGGAGACGCTGATTGATGTCGACAAGCTGGCCAGCGATGAAGGCCAGAACTGGGTCTGGGCAGGCTCGAGCTGCCGTTATCCCGACTACGATCGCTGCCTGGTCAGCCTGTCCATTGGCGGTGCGGATGCATCGGTCAAGCGCGAGTTCGACATGGCCACGCGCGAGTTTGTCGATGATGGCTTCGAACTGCCAGAATCCAAGAGTTACCTGACCTGGCGCGACCGCGACAGCGTTTTCTATGCCCCGGCTTTCGATCCTGAGGAAATGACGACCTCGGAATATCCGCGCCGGATCTACCTCTGGGAACGCGGTACCCCGCGCGAGCAGGCACAGCTGGTTTTCGAGGGCGAAAAATCCGATGTATTGGTCACCGCGTTGCGTTTCTGGGACAAGGAAACCGCGTACGACATGATCCTGCGCCTGCCGACCTTCTTTACCCGCGAGTACCATCTGTATCGCGATGGTGAAACGGTCAGGATCGATATTCCCGGTGATGCCGACCTGGCCGGCGTGCTCGATGGCCAGTTGCTGATCGAGCTGAAATCCGACTGGCAGCGCGGCGACCAGACTTATCGTCAGGGCGCTTTGCTGGCCTCGTCGATGGATGACGTGCTGGCCGGTGAGCCGATCTTCGAGGTGCTGTTCCAGCCCGGGTCCCGCCAGGCGGTGGAAAGTGTCAGTACCACCGAGAGCACCGTGCTGGTGCAGATCCTGGACAACGTCAATGGCCAAATGCTGCGATTTGTCCATGCCGACGATGGCTGGCAGCGCCAGGCGCTGGACGTTCCCGAAATGGGAACGCTGTCGGTCATTTCAACCGACGACAAGTCGGACCGGTTCTACTACAGCTATACCGGTTTCCTGTCGCCCTCCCAGCTGTTCGAGGCCGATGCCGTGGCCGACAGCCACGAGGTCATTCGCTCCGAGCCGGTGTGGTTCGACGCCGAGGGCATGCAGGTGACCCAGTATGAGGCGACATCGGCCGATGGCGAGAAAATTCCGTACTTCGTGGTCATGCCGGCGGGTTTTGAAGCCGATGGAACCACGCCGACGCTGCTCGGTGCCTACGGCGGTTTCGAGGTAGCCCGCACGCCGTTCTATTCCGGCATCATCGGCAACAGCTGGCTGACCCGCGGCGGGGTCTATGTACTGGCCAATATCCGCGGCGGTGGAGAATTCGGCCCGCGCTGGCACCAGGCAGCCCTGAAAGAAAAGCGCCAGAGAGCTTTTGATGATCTGATCGCGGTTGCCGAAGACCTGATCGAACGCAAGATCACCTCAGCCGATCACCTTGGAATCTCGGGTGGCAGCAACGGTGGCCTGCTGGTCGGCGCGGTCATGGTCCAGCGTCCGGATCTGTTCAATGCCGTGGTCTGCCAGGTGCCGCTGCTGGACATGAAGCGCTATCACAAGCTGCTGGCAGGGGCCAGTTGGATGGCCGAGTACGGTGACCCGGACGACCCGGAGCAATGGGCTTATATCAGCCAGTACTCACCGTATCAGAATGTCTCGGCCGATGCCGACTACCCGGTGCCGTTCGTCACCACCTCGACGCGCGACGACCGGGTTCATCCGGGCCATGCCCGCAAGATGGTCGCCAGGATGCTCGACCAGGAGCACGAAGTGCTGTACTACGAGAACATCGAAGGCGGCCACGGCGGCGCGGCCAACCTGAACCAGGCGGCTTACCTCAACGCCCTGATCTACGCGTATCTGCACGAGCGCCTGGCGAATAGCGAATAAAAACGGGGAACCACCGAATGACACCGAAGGCACCGAAAATAAAGGAGTTTTTGCTTTGTTTCGGTGAATTCGGTGTCTTCGGTGGTTACAGAAAGTTTTTGAGTTTGACGTTGAGGAACTCCCTCAAGTGAGCGCAGTCGAAGCCAGTAACAATGGAAACAGGACTAAATTGTTCCGATATTGAGCGGCGGCAGTTTTCCTGTTAAAATTATGGGTTAGATTTTCAAGGAGCAACACATGGGCAATCAGCTGGTTCCAAGTCATCTGCTCGCACCGGCCGGCACGGGGTCTCTGGACTCCTATATTCAGGAAGTCAACAAGATCCCGATCCTGACGCTGGAAGAAGAGCAGAGTCTGGCGCGTCGATTCCGCGACGAGGAAGACCTCGATGCTGCGCGTCTGATGGTCATGTCCCATTTGCGCTTCGTGGTTCACGTTGCACGCGGTTACGCTGGCTATGGCCTCCCGCTGGGCGATCTCGTCCAGGAAGGCAATATCGGCCTGATGAAGGCTGTCAAGCGCTTCGATCCGGATCATGGTGTTCGCCTGGTGTCGTTCGCGGTGCACTGGATTCGCGCCGAAATTCACGAGTTCATCCTGCGCAACTGGCGAATCGTCAAAGTGGCCACCACCAAGGCCCAGCGGAAGTTGTTCTTCAACCTGCGCAAGCAGAAGAAACGCCTGGGCTGGTTGAACCAGGCCGAGGTCAACCGGGTTGCCAAGGACCTGGGCGTCAAGCCGGAGGTGGTGACCGAAATGGAATCACGTCTGGCCGGCCAGGATATCGGCTTCGATCTGACCAACGACGATGACGATTCCAGCAGTTACGTGGCACCGGCCGCCTATCTCGAAGGTCTGACGGTTTCGCCGCATGACGCCATTGAAGCGGAGGACTGGGAGCAGCATCACCACAACCTGCTGTTCGACGGCGTTGAAAACCTGGATGATCGCTCGCGCGACATCATTCAGAGCCGCTGGCTGCTCGATCCGAAATCGACTCTCCAGGATCTGGCCGACAAGTACGGCGTCTCGGCCGAGCGCATCCGCCAACTCGAAGCGGTCGCTTTGAAAAAACTCAAGGCTCGCTTCGACGCCTGAGCTTAAACGTTGACTGGCAAATCACGATGACCCGGCAGGTTTCCTGCCGGGTTTTTCGTTTTCAGAGGTTCCTTGGCAGATCCACAATCGCTTGGGGTTCTGAGTGAGGCCTTACCGGCGATCACTATTCGACGCTTTCAATCAGTTCGATGACCTGGTCGACCCAGCCGTCGACGATGGCGGGTGAGAATCCGCTATGACTCCAGCGCTGGTGGCCGTTCGAGTCCACCAGCCAGGATCGCGGCAGGATCATTCGGCCGAACATCTCATGCTCGGATCCGGCCATCAAGACCGGGAAATCGAAGCCTTCCCGCTCGATCAGGTGTTTGGCCAGGCCTGGGTCATGGTCGATGTTGACGGTCAGAATTTGCACGCTCTGTTCGTCCTGGTAGTGCTCCCAGACGTCCTGGACCAGGGGAAGCTCTTTCAGGCAAGGGCTGCACCAGGTTGCCCAGATGTTGATCAACACGCGCTGCCCGGACAACTCGGTCAGTTGCCATTTGACTCCGTCAAGATCCTCGATCGTGAAATCGTCGAGCTCGACATCCGTTGCTTCCCAACCGTACTGCCGGACGCCGGCGAGCTGGTGCTTATCGAGCAAGGCGTCGAATGCCGGGCCGCTGTTTCCCGCGCTCAGCCACTCCGCGCGCAAAGCGTCGAGGTCAACCCATCTCAGGCCCTGTTGACGGGCAGCGAGGGCATGCTCAACGGCGGTTCTCATGTCCCCCTGTTGCCGGGCTTCAAAGTAGCGCAGTTCACTGATACTGGCGTCCAGGTGGGAAAGAATCTCCTCAAAGGGACTCGCACCGGACCGTCGCGGTCGGTGCTCCGTGGTTTCTGCCTGTAGCTGATTGAGCCAACGTTTTCCTCGCTCAGTCTCGTCCTGTTGCCATGCCAGGCGGGCAGCGGCGCCAAGTTTCATCCAGTAGTCGGTCAGCCAGTGAAAAGAAGGCTCCGTTGAATCGTCCGGTAAAGCTCGTTCGCGCTGCGCCGCGATCTGACTTTCCACTTCCGCCCAGGCCGACTCTGGCCGGTATTGCACACGAATATCGCGGAACGCCAGTGACCAGGCCAGCGATGCATCCGAGTAGGCGGGCTCGAAGGGACTTCGATCTCGAATCCGCGCCAGGGCCTCGGCTGATGCCTGTTCGGGGAAGTGCTCGGCCTGCCACAGCCAGAACTGATAACGATGGAAAGCCGGTTCGCAGTCGATCACCTCCCGGTCGATACGGGAGAAAAACGAGCGGGCAGCAACGGAATCCGGGTCCGCGATAGCCTCGGCTTGCGGATCTTCCATGGGAGATTGGCGGGCGCAGGGATCGATGGCCAGGGCGCGCTGATTGGCTTCGAGGGCGGCGTCCGGGTTCTGAACGAGTTGATACAGCCTCGCCTGATAGAGCCAGAATCCGGCTGATTCTTGCGCTTCGGGCAAGACCAGGTCCAGTTCTGCAGCCATGGCACCGACTGGATCGTCGGGATCTTCAGGCAGCTGCAGACCCAGGGTCAGAGGGCGATCCATCAGCAAATCCCAGGGTGGATCCTGGCGAGCCAGCAGGCCACGGCGAGCCTCGACAAAGACCTCTGGCGCCAGATCAGGCCGAAAATACTGGGAGTGGGCAAACAGCCACTCGCCGGCATCCGGACAGCGCTGCCAGAAGTCCCGGAGCGAGGCTGCGGCTTTCTCTCCAGTCAGCAAGGGTTCGCGCGCACCCGTGCGAGCAATCCGGTCGAGCTGGGCCCATGCGATCCCGTTGTCGCTGGCCTGTTCAAGCCCTTCGACATCGCGCTGCAGGCGGGCGACAAGATAGTCACGAAGCGAATCCGGCAGACTGGCGTTGGCTCGGTAGCGCTCGATCATGGAGTTCGTTTCAGTGTCGTCAGGTGGTGAGGCACTGAGCAGCACCATGTCCTGACGCAATCGGTGCAGATGGATCGACGCCGGTTGTTCGTCCAGGAGATTGTCAACCTGGCGCCGAAGCGATCGGCGACAATCGTCTGGGTCGGCCTGGAAACGGCAGAGCATCATCTGTTGATGAATTTCGTCGTGTCGGTCCATCGTCGATGCATCCGGCATGCAAACGGCCGGAGACCCACTGGCCAGCACCATACTCAGACCCAGTGCTACTAGCATGATCGTATCTCCTTGGCAGCAGAGATCTTGTATCAATGCGTTTGATAGTAATATCGGGGCTGTCCAACTGCAATTCTCACTGGTAGGCCGTTAACCTGCTTTACTGAGCCGCCTGACCAACCAGTTCGATGATTCGAGAGGTCAGCGACTGGACCGCAAAGCCATCGATACCACCGGCCGAGTCGTTGGCCAGGGCAACCACTACCCAGGGTCGTGCCTCACCGCTTTTCTGCAGCAGCCAGGCGTGGGTCAGGACATGGTCGCCAGTGGCACCGGAGGTCAGGCTGCCGCCCTTGTACCAGACCCGTTGCCATTCGTTGCGGATACCAGGTTGCGCGGACTGGTAGCCCATGGCCTGGTTGACGACTTCGAAGCCGCTGCTGTTGCGCGGCAAGGCATTCAGGCCGGCGAAGGTCCGGCAGATATCGGTCGCACTTGCCCGCCAGGTGCCGGTGGACAACAGGCTTTCGTGAAAAAACGGGAAGTTGATCGGATGCGATGGTCCTTCGGGAATGATTTCGTCGACCAGAAACTGTTCGCGGAATGCGAGTGTGCCATTGACGTAGGACTGGGCTGTGGGCAGGTTGAAGCGGGAAAAGACGTGGAACTGCTCCGAGATATTCAGGAATGGCAGCAGCAGATCGGGCTGGCTGAGTCCGAAGTCGGTCAACTGGTCGGCGATGGCGTTGCGGCCGACCAGTTCGTGCAGGTGGTCGGTGCTGGTGTTGTCGCTGAAGGACAACATCAGGATGGCCATGTCGCGAACGCTGAATTGAGTGCCGAGCGGCTCATTGTTGATAATGCCACCGGCCGCCAATTCGGACGCGACCAGGGCAATATCGTCTTCCGGACTGCTCATACCATCATTGAGCCGTTCGGCCAGGGCAGCCAGGACCCACATCTTGAATATCGAACCCAGTGCACGTGGGGTCTGGGCAGATCGTTCGATGACTGGTTGGCACTGACCCAGGCTGTCGATGCGCCCGACGAACAGGCTGTTGCTGGCCGACACTTCAATGAACTCATCGGCCGCCTCGGTCAGGGTCAGATTCTGGTCGCCCGGATACTGCACCGAACCCGAAAACGGACTGACCTGGAAGAAGGTCACCAGTTCCGCTCCGGTATAGCGCGCCCAGATGGACACGAAGCCGAAGTCGAAATCGGGATTGTCGCCCTCGATCACGACGGTAGCGCGTGTCGGGCTGATCCCGATCACATCGACGATTCGTGCATTGGGAAATTCAGATCGCAGGACGTTGTTGAAGAAGTTCACCAGCCCCGGCTGGTCAAAACCGGTTGAAAAGTGTGCCTGGATTTCGGCCAGCGTAGTGGTTTCGCTGCCGTCGAGTTCGCTGATGATCCATTCCAGCTGATCGGTGACCGGGTAGGCCGGCAGAACAAACTCGCCCGCAATCTGAGGGAACAGCGGTTCGATGACTTCACTGAAACGCGACTGGAATATTTCATCGACCGGATCGCCGGCCAGTAGCGTGGAGGTGGCGCACAACCATGCCGTCAGAACGACGGGAATTGCGGACCGCAAAGTGAAACGATGGGCGACTTGAACCGGCATGACGAAGCTCCACAGGAATTTTTGGTGTTACTGAATAAACGCGCAATCGACGAGTAAACCGGTCCACCAAATTTTCCGGGTCTCAGCCGGGCCCAGGATATCTCCCTTGCTTTTCTATCCTCCAGCAAGTCGCGCAGGTTAATTTACTGCCCCAGGGTCAATATCTTGTCCTCTCTTCGAAGCAGGAACAGTGCGATACAGGCTGCCAGCATGGGAATTGCAGCCAGAAACAGCATGTTGTTGAAGGGGTCCAGGTATTGTTTCCAGGACGACAGTGTCGAGACGGCGTGGGTGACCATGACGAAACCGTAGGTCCAGAATTTCCACAGCCCAAGCAGAAAGGCGACTTCGATGGCCAGTTGTGCCAGGCCGATGACCAGCAGGATTTCGGTGCCAATGCCGGAGATGAAATAGAAGTTCTCGAATACCGCAGCGGCATGGCCGGGCTGGATCAGTTTGTCCAGAGACCACATTGCCATGACGATGAAAACGCCGATGCGCAGCAAAAGCAGGGATACTTCCAATCTTCTATCAGTGGTCATACTTGGGTTCCTTAATTGTTGGAGACAGGATCAACAACGAAGACCGGTCAATGTGGGGATTGCTTGCAAGTCAAGATATCAGGCGCGGTTCCGGTTCCAGCGTGAGGCCATACTCGGCGGCGACGGCTTCGGTGATCGAATTGATGAGCTGGCGGACTTCGTCGCTGGTTGCGTGGCCATGGTTGACCAGGACCAGCGCATGATTGGCGTAGACGCCGGCATCGCCCAGGGTTTTTCCTTTCCATCCCAGGGATTCGATTATGCGTCCTGCGCCGAGCTTGATCTTGCCGTCGGGCATTGACCAGTGCGGCAGGTCGGGGTGGGCTTCAAGCAGTCTGTCGGCCTGGGCTTTGTCGATAACCGGATTCTTGAAAAAGCTGCCGGCGTTGGCCAGGCGTGCCGGGTCGGGCAGGCGATGACGGCGCAGGCGCATCACCGTGGCGGCCAGCTGGCGTGCCGTGGGCTGGGTGATGCCGGCTTGCGAGAGCGCATCGGCGAGGCTCGCATAGCCGGCGTTCGGCTGAAACTCAGGTGATAACCTAATCCTGATCTCGGTGATGAAATAGCGATTGGGCTCGCCCGACTTGAAGTAGCTGTCGCGGTAACCAAAGCGGCAGGCGTCCTTGTCGAACTCGACGAATTGTCCGGCTTTCCGGTCCCAGGCGGTCAGCGAATGAAACACATCGGCCAGCTCGACCCCGTATGCACCGATGTTCTGGATCGGCGCGGCACCGACACTGCCGGGAATCAGGGCCAGATTTTCCAGTCCGTAACAGCCCTGATCGATGCAACTCATGACGAGCTCGTGCCAGTTCTCGCCGGCTGCGGCGCTGACCAGCACCTGGTTATCCTCGGATTCAAACCGGACACCGGTCAGGCGGTTGAGCAGAATTCTTCCGGGCCAGTCAGCGAGAAAAACGGTATTGGAGCCGCCGCCGAGGATCAGGTCGTTATGTCCGGCAGTGGGCAAGTTGGCCAACTGGTCGAGACGGGTGATGGTGACCAGTTCAGCGGCTCTTGCGGGCAGGCGAAACGTGCTCAGTGCCGACAGGTCGGCATCTCGCTGAATCTCAGGCGCGGGCATCGGCATCTGCCCAGGCGCGGATGCACTCGCCGATCAGTGCCGGACCGCGATAGATGAAGCCGGTATAAATCTGAACCAGGTCGGCACCCAGGCGGCGCTTGTCGGCGGCATCGGCTCCGCTGGTGATGCCACCCAGACCAATGATCGGAAATGCTTTGCCCAGTACCTGGCGTGATTTCTTCAACACCCGGTCGGCGGGCTGTTTGGCCGGGCTTCCGCTCAAGCCGCCGCTTTCCTCGGCATGCCGATGCCCCCGGACCGCGTCGCGAGCCAGGGTGGTATTGGTGGCGATCAGACCGTCAATGCCTGACTGACCGATGACCTCCAGCGACGACTTGAGCGCGGCATCCTCCCAGTCCGGCGCGATCTTGATCAGCACCGGCCGATACCGGTTCTGCTCGACCGCCAGGCGATCGCGCAGGGTGGTCAGTTCTCCCAACAGTTCGGTCAGCGGGCCGGTGTCCTGCAGCTCGCGCAGGTTGGCGGTATTGGGCGAGGAAATATTGACCGTGATGTAGTCGCAATGCGGATAGACCCGCTCAAGGCAGTAACGGTAATCGTCGGCGGCGCGATCGACCGGCGTTTCCTTCTGCTTGCCGATATTGGCCCCGACGATGCCCTTGAAACGCCGCTTCTGAAGACGGTCGACCAGGTGATCAACACCCTTGTTGTTGAATCCCAGGCGATTGATCAGGGCCTGGTGTTCGGCCAGCCGGAACATCCGCGGCTTCGGATTGCCGGGCTGAGGTTTCGGGGTGACGGTCCCGACTTCGACAAACCCGAAACCCAGATCCCCCATCGCATCGATATAGTCCCCGTTCTTGTCCAACCCGGCCGCCAGCCCGACCGGATTGGGAAAACTCAAGCCCAGTAACTCCACCGGCGCCGACACCGAACACCCACCCAAAAACCGCGGCAACCCAACCAGCCGCCCCCGCGCCAACACCCCCAACGCCACATCATGCGCTACCTCAGGCGGCAGCAAAAACAAGCCCTTCCTCAACCAGCCGTACATAAATATCCGTTACGAAAACGAACAAAAAACAGTTCTCGCGCAGAGTCACGCGCGGACGGCCTCCACTCAAGGGCTTCTTTCCTTCGGAAAACCGCCCTTTCCCTACAACCTGCGCTGAGGGGCAGAGAAAAACTAAAGAACCTTAAGAGCTCTTTTGTCTTCTGCACTTCTCTGCGCCCCTGCGCCTCTGCGAGAGATACTCTTTTCGCCTTTAACTTCAAAGGTCGAATTTGATGCCCTGGGCCAGCGGCAGTTCGGTGGACCAGTTGATGGTGTTGGTCTGGCGGCGCATGTAGGCCTGCCAGGCGTCCGAGCCGGATTCGCGGCCGCCGCCGGTTTCCTTTTCGCCACCGAAGGCACCGCCGATTTCAGCACCTGACGTACCAATGTTGACGTTGGCAATGCCGCAGTCCGAGCCGCGATGCGACAGGAAGTACTCGGCATTGCGCACGTCGGTGGTGAAGATCGATGAGGACAGGCCCTGCTTGACATCGTTATGCATGGCCATTGCTTCTTCCAGGGTCTTGAACGACATCACGTACAGGATCGGCGCAAAGGTTTCTTCCTGGACGATATCCCAGTGGTTCTCGGCGCGAATGATGGTCGGCTCGACAAAAAAGCCTTCACCATCGATGCGCTTGCCGCCGGTCAGCACCTTGCCGCCGGCATCCTGGGCGCGCTTGACTGCCTGTTCGAAGCGCTCGACCGAGGCTTCGTCGGTCAGCGGTCCCATCAGGGTCTTTTCGTCCAGCGGATCACCGATCCGGACCTGGCCATAGGCCTTGACCAATGTATCGCAGACCTCATCGACCATTGATTCGTGCACAAACAGGCGCCGGGTCGTGGTGCAGCGCTGGCCGGCAGTACCGACCGCGCCGAATACCACGGCCGGAATGGCCAGCTTCTGATCGGCGGTTTCGTCCATGATGATGGCGTTGTTGCCACCCAGTTCCAGCAGGCTCTTGCCCATCCGCGCCGCGACCCGTTCACCGACCTGGCGACCGATCTGGCTGGAGCCGGTAAACGACATCAGCGCAACCCGCTCGTCATCGACAAAACGCTGGGCCAGTTCGTGGCCGGGCTCCATGAACGAGGTGAAAATCGGCGGGGCATCGGTATCGGCAAGCGCTTCGTTGGCGATAGTCTGAACCGCGGCGCAGCACAATACGCCCTTGGGGCTGGGCTTCCACACCGTGGCGTTGCCGCACACGGCAGCCAGCAGCGCATTCCAGGCCCACACGGCCACCGGGAAATTGAAGGCGGTGACCACGCCGACCACGCCCAGCGGATGCCATTGTTCATACATGCGATGGCCCGGGCGTTCGGAATGCATGGTCTTGCCGTACATCATGCGCGACTGGCCAACGGCGAAGTCGCCGATGTCGATCATTTCCTGGACCTCACCGTCGCCTTCGGGCTTGATCTTGCCCATTTCCATCGCCACCAGCGATCCCAGCGGATCCTTGTAATCGCGAAGTGCTGCGGTCACCCGGCGCACGGCGTCGCCGCGGATCGGGGCTGGCACCATTTTCCAGGCTTCAGCCGCTTCCTGAGCGGTGCGCAACACCTTCTCATAGTCGGCCTCAGTGGCCCCGCTGACCCGGGCGATGACCTGGCCGGTGGTCGGGTTGATCGAATCGACCAGGTTTTTGTCCGTAATGGAGGCCCACTGGCCTGGCCCGAAACACGCGCCGGGGTTGGTGTCCTTGAGTCCGAGTTGGTCGAGAATCTGCTGGTGCTTGCTCATGATCGTGGGTCGCTCCCGTCAATGCTGATTAAAGCCGACTATTATCGCATCCTTCCGCCTCGGGTTCAGCCGGCTGCGTGGTATTCTTTCGCGTTGAGTTGGGGCTGGGAAACCGGGATGCGCGGTTTTTCGTTCACTGAACGCACCCTGAATGAAACTATCCGGCTGAGGCGCGGTCCACTGGACCAGAGCCCGGTCGTCACTGACGGAGTAGGACGGCCCTGATGGGCGAACGCGAAGTTGATCAATTACTCGTTGAACGAGTACAGAAAGGCGATAAAAAGGCATTTGACGTCCTGGTCGGAAAATACCAGCACAAGATCATCAGCCTGATTTCTCGCTATGTTTCTGACCACTCCGAAGCCCAGGATGTCGCCCAGGAGGCGTTCATCAAGGCCTATCGGGCGCTCAAGCGCTTCAGAGGTGACAGTGCCTTTTACACATGGATCTATCGGATTGCCATCAATACGGCCAAGAATCACCTGGTGGCCCAGGGTCGCAGACCACCGCAATCCGATGTTGATGCACAAGATGCGGAACAATATCAGGTCGACACGCGTCTCAAGGATAGAGGCTCACCAGAACATGAGCTGTTGCGAGAAGAAATTGAACAGACCATTCACTCGGCCATTTCCGATTTACCCGATGATCTGCGGGTTGCCATTACCCTTCGGGAAATGGAAGGCATGAGCTACGAAGAGATCGCCACCAGCATGGATTGCCCGATCGGCACCGTGCGATCGCGAATTTTCCGGGCCCGCGAGGCCATAGACCACCGGCTGCGGCCGCTGCTCGACAACCAATAGACTGGACATTGAACCGATGACCGAATCCAAGGAACATCTTTCCTGCCTGATGGACGGCGAACTCGAGCCGCAGGCACAGCAATTTCTGCTTCGTCGTCTGGCCGACGATACCGGCATGAGCGCCACCTGGCGACGCTATCACTTGGTCCGCGCCTGCTTGCACCAGGAAATGAGTTCAGCCGGCTGTATCGCCGAGCGGGTTTCGATTGCCCTGGCCGCCGAGCCGTCACCTGCGATGGAGTCGGCCATGCCGCGCTGGCTCAAGCCGGTCGCCGGGTCGGCGATCGCCGCCAGCGCTGCGTTGTTTGCCATCGTGGCGATCAATTCCAGTCTGCTCGAACGTACCCAGCCGGGTGCGCCGGATAATCAGCCCGGTTTCGTGGCTCAGCCCACGGTACTGGATCAGCCGTTCTCGCAGCAGCCGGTACCGGTCAGTTTCAACGAGGTCAGCCCGGCCGATCGTCAGCGCATCAATTCCTATGTGCTGCGCCACAACCAGGCGGCCAGCGGTAGCGGGTTCGTTTCCTACCTGCCGATCGTTACCGGCACGCCGAGCGAGGCCATCCAGCCGGAACCTGATGTTGCTGAACAGGGACAACCCCTCCTGGAAGACTGAGCATGCAGCCGGTAAGCAGGATGCTGCGCGCGAGCGCATGGTTGGTCGCCGCCATAGTTGCCGGTCCGGTTGTCGCTACCGCTGCTGACGACGTCGAGCATGACGTTGCCCACTGGCTGGACCGCATGGCCCGTGCGGTCGAAACCCTGGATTACCGCGGCACGCTGGTCCACTGGCGCGGTGACAAGATCGATACCTTCCGGATCATTCATCGTGCCGATGAGAACGGAGTCCGTGAGCGTTTGTACTCGCTCAGTGGTCAGCCGCGCGAAATCCTGCGCGACGGCGACCAGGTTCGATGCCTGCTGGCCGGCGATCAGCCGCTGGTCGTTCAAAGTCAACTGACTGCCCGGTTGATGCCCAATCTTCCCATCAGTCGACTCAGTGCGACCGAAGCCGCTTACCGAATGGGCATGAAGGGCACTGAGCGGGTGGCCGGATTCGATACCCGCATTGTCGAGATTACCCCGCGAGACCAGTATCGCTATGGCTACCGGTTCTGGCTCGAGGAGCAGAGCGGGATGCTGCTGCGCTCCGCGTTGCTCGATCAGGAGGGCGAAGCAATTCAACAGCTCTCCTTTGTTGATATCGAGTTGGGTGTGCGCATCAGCGATGCCGAACTGGAGCCGGAACTCGATCCGGAGTTCACATTGGAAACCCGCATGGACCAGAATCTTCCGGTGGTGCGGTCTGGCGATTTGCGTGAAGCCTCCTGGCTGCCGCATCGGGTACCTGAAAATTTCCGCCTGGCGCGGACCGGCCAGGGTGAATCGGCTGATGGTGACGTCTTCGAGCATCTGCTCTACAGCGATGGCCTGGCGAGCTTTTCGGTTTACATCGAAGAGGGAATGAAGGGCTATGACGGCTCGCGCCTGGAAGTGATCGGTTCGGTTCATGTCTATACCGGTTTGCTGGCAGGTCGTCAGATCACGGTGGTCGGAGAAGTGCCGGTGGCTACGGTGGAGTTTGTCGGGCGGTCGCTGCGCCGCACGCCCGGGCCGCAGCGGCGCAATTGACCGATGTCAGCGGCTCGCCTCTGGCAGCCGGCGACCGTCCTCGCGGTAGAGCCCGGCCGTGTCATCGTTCGCTTTGATTCCGTTGCCCAGTGCCAACGCTGCCTGCAGGGCGAGGGTTGCGGCGCCGGCGTGTTTTCACGCCTGTTTGCCAGCCAACCAGGCAATCTTGAACTGGCCAGCGACCAGAACTGGCGAGTGGGTCAGCGAGTTCAAGTGGGTCTGACTCCGGGCGAACTGGCCGGATCCGCACTGCGCTTGTACGGACTGCCCTTGATCGCCTTCATCGGCGGCGCAATGGTTGGTCAGGCTCTGGTGCCATCCGGCATGATCAGCGATCTGGCCGCTCTTGCCATTGGGCTTGTTGCAGCGGCGCTGGCCATTCGCCTTTCTGCGCATCGACGCTGGCGCGGAGTGAACCCGGTGGTGGAACCGTTGTCCTGTAATTCCGTCGGCAGCGAGGCTTGAAACCCGTCGCAGCCGAAACCAGATTTTGTCTTAACCTGTCAGGAGAAGTCCGAATGTACCGATACATGCTTGCCTTTGTGCTGCTGGCTGCTGGCGCTTTTCAGAGCGCTGCGGCGGTCACCCCGGTCGACTTTACCGATCTGGTGGCTGACTCAATTCCAGCCGTCGTCAATGTCGAAACCGTGCGCTATGGTTCGCGTCCCGGTGAGCGCACCCAGAATTCAGAAGCCCCGCGCAGCCAGATGCCGGAAGGTCTGCCGGATATCCTTGATGAGTTTTTCGGTGGCCCGCGCGGACCGCAGCGCGGCCAGCCGGATCGGCGTGGTGGTGGCTCCGGATTCATCATTTCCGAAGATGGCCTGGTGGTAACCAACCATCACGTGGTCGATGGCGCTGACGGAATTACCGTTCGCCTTGCCGACCGGCGCGAGTACGAGGCCGAACTGGTCGGTTCGGATGCCGAAACCGATATCGCGGTTCTGCGGATCAATGCCGAAGACTTGCCAACTTTGACATTCGGCGATTCGTCGACGCTGCGGCCGGGTGAGTGGGTGATTGCGATTGGCTCACCATTCCAGTTCGAGCAGTCGGTAACCGCCGGTATCGTCAGCGCCAAGGGTCGGGCCCAGGCCCAGCAGCAGTACGTACCCTTTATCCAGTCGGATGTGGCGATCAATCGCGGCAATTCCGGAGGCCCGCTGATCCGCACCGACGGCACGGTGGTCGGCATCAACTCCTGGATTCTGAGTTCGCATGGCGGCAATATCGGCCTGTCGTTCGCCATTCCCATCGAAGTCGCCCAGTCGTCGGTCGAGCAACTGCTGGAATACGGGCGGGTCGTTCGCGGGTTTCTTGGCGTGACCATGGAAAGTGTTACGCGTCAAAAGGCCGATGCCCTGAACCTGGATCGTCCGGCCGGCGCGCTGGTCAACCGGGTCGAGCCCGATAGCCCGGCAGACCGGGCCGGTATCGAAGTCGGCGATGTCATTGTTCGCTTTAATGACAAGGTGGTGGATGTCCATACCGATCTGCCACCGCTGGTCGGGATGGTCCGTCCGGGTACCGAAGTTGACGTCGAAATAGTTCGCTGGGGTGAGCCAATGACCCTGGAGGTCGTGCTTGATGAGCGCGAGGAAGCAGGTGAGGTTGATGCCGGCGGTTCCGCCTCAGACGCACCGCCGAGCAATGCCCTGGGACTTTCGGTCCAGCCGCTGGATGGTGAGACCCGGCGCCGGGTAGGTGATCCCGAGGGCGGCGTGCTGATCGCCGAAGTCGAGAGCGATAACGCCTATCGCGCCGGCGTTCGTCGCGGCCAGGTCATCCTGATGATCAACAATCAGGCGGTCAACGACATGGACGATTTCGATGCCATCGTTGACCAAATTCCGGCAGGACGCACGGTCGCATTACTGCTGCACCTGAGCAACGGTGCCACGACCTTCGTCGCCTACACACCGGAAAGCGCTGAAGAGTAGTTGATCCAGCCGGGTTAGCGCCCGGCTGGTCGCTTGAAAACCTGTAGCCGGGCCGACAGCGATAGCGTCGGCCCGGTATAATTCCCGCTTTCCCGCCGGCTTTCCCGCTCCGGCCCCAGGCCAGAGCTGATGATGTATTCATGACCGACACCTCGCGCATTCGAAATTTCTCCATCATCGCTCATGTCGATCACGGCAAATCCACGCTGGCTGATCGCTTCATTCAGCTTTGCGGCGGCCTGACCCAGCGCGAAATGGCCGAGCAGGTGCTCGATTCGATGGATATCGAGCGCGAGCGCGGCATCACCATCAAGGCCCAGAGCGTTACCCTCAACTACGAGGCCGACGACGGTCAGACCTATCAGCTCAATTTCATCGATACTCCGGGGCACGTGGACTTTTCCTACGAGGTCTCGCGCTCGCTGGCAGCCTGCGAAGGTGCGTTGCTGGTGGTCGATGCTGCCCAGGGCGTGGAAGCCCAATCGGTGGCCAACTGCTACACCGCGGTCGAGCAGGGGCTGGAAGTGATCCCGGTGATCAACAAGATCGATCTGCCGGCCGCCGACCCGGAACGGGTCAAGCACCAGATCGAGGACATCATCGGCATCGACGCCCACGATGCACTGCTGGTCAGCGCCAAGACCGGCCTGGGCATTCGCGAAGTGCTCGAAGCCCTGGTCAAGCGCATTCCCCCGCCCGAAGACAAATCGGACGGTCCGCTCAAGGCATTGATCATCGATTCCTGGTTCGACAACTACCTCGGGGTCAACTCGCTGGTCCGGATCAAGCAGGGCAGGCTGGGCAAGGGCGACAAGATCCGCATCATGTCGACCGGCGAGGAGCACCAGGCCGACCAGATCGGTATTTTCTCGCCCAAGCGAACGACCACCCAGACGCTGGGTTGTGGTCAGGTCGGTTTTGTATCCGCCGGTATCAAGGAAGTCCACGGCGCGCCGGTCGGCGATACCATCACTCATGTTCGTAATGCCGCCGATACGCCGCTGCCGGGGTTCAAGCCGCTGCAGCCGCGCGTGTTCGCCGGTATCTTTCCGATTGATTCCAGCGATTACCCGGACCTGCGCGAAGCGCTGGACAAGCTGCAGCTCAACGATTCGGCGCTTCACTTCGAGCCGGAAACCTCGATGGCCCTGGGCTTCGGGTTTCGCTGCGGCTTTCTCGGCATGTTGCACATGGAGATCGTCCAGGAGCGGCTGGAACGTGAATATGATCTCGACCTGATTTCAACCGCCCCGACGGTGATCTACGAACTGGCCATGACCGACGGCGAGATTCGCACCATGGACAATCCGGCCGGCATGCCGCCGGTCAACAAGATTGCCGAGATTCGCGAGCCGATCATCCTGGCCAATATCCTGGTGCCCCAGGAATATGTCGGCCCGGTCATCGGCTTGTGCGAGGAAAAGCGCGGCGCGCAGAAGGACATGCGCTTCCTGGGCGGCCAGGTGCAGTTGTCCTACGAATTGCCGATGTCGGAAGTGGTGATGGATTTCTTCGATCGACTCAAGTCCTGCAGCCGCGGCTTTGCCTCGTTCGAATACGACTTCGTGCGCCACCAGGCCGGACCGTTCGTGCGCCTGGACCTGATGATCAACGGTGAACGGGTCGATGCGCTGAGCACCATCGTGCACCGCGAACTGTGCGAGCGCCGCGGCCGCGAGCTGGCCGAGCGGATGCGCGAACTGATTCCGCGCCAGATGTTCGATATTGCCATCCAGGCAGCTATTGGTTCACATATCGTTGCCCGCTCCACCATCAAGGCTTATCGAAAGAACGTGACCGCCAAGTGCTATGGTGGCGACGTCAGCCGCAAGCGCAAGCTGCTCGAAAAGCAGAAGGCCGGGAAGCGGCGGATGAAGCATGTCGGCAATGTTGAGATCCCCCAGGAGGCCTTCCTGGCCGTGCTGAGAAACGACAACGAGAAATAAGCATGTATATTGACTACGCCCTGATTCTGACCCTGTTGACCCTGGCCACCGGCGTCTTCTGGGTGCTAGAGCGCTTTTATTTTCGCCGGAAACGCGCCAAGGACGAGCCTGCCCACGGACCGGCCAAGTCGGTCGAGGTGGTTGGATCGTTCTTCCCGATCCTGCTGCTGGTACTGATTTTTCGCTCGTTTCTGTTCGAACCGTTCAAGATTCCTTCGGCCTCGATGGTGCCGACCTTGCTGATCGGCGATTTCATTGTCGTCAACAAGTTTTCCTACGGTCTGCGGCTTCCGGTATTGAACAAGGAGTTCATCGCCACCGGATCGCCCGAACGCGGGGATGTCGCCGTGTTTCGCTATCCGGTCGACCAGCGGACCAATTTCATCAAGCGGGTTATCGGTCTGCCCGGAGACACCATCACCTATCGCGGCAAGGTGCTCTACGTCAATGGTGAGCCGATGACCCAGGAGAACGAGGGACTATGGGTCGGCGAAGGCATCAACCGCAACGCGCCCGGCCGGCGACCGTTGCTCAGAACCGAGCAACTTGGGGACGTCGAGCACGACATCCTGGTCCATCCGGATCAGCCGCAGCGCGGGGTCATGACCTGGACTGTGCCGGAGGGGCAGTATTTCGTGATGGGAGACAATCGCGATGCGTCCGATGACTCGCGTCGCTGGGGCTTTGTGCCGGATGAAAACCTGGTCGGCAAGGCGACCCGAATCTGGATGCATTGGGACTGCAGCCGCGGTTGCGTGGTATTCGATCGAATCGGTGATAAAATCCAGTGAGTTTCGCGGGGCCACCTGACACCGGAAGTGGCCATATGATAGCTGTCGAGGGAATTAAAATGACTCAAACCAACCAGCCTGCAGCCATCGCTCGCTTTCAGCGCGGCATGAGCCTGATCGGCTTTATCTTTCTGCTCGTTTTCGTGCTATTCGCTGTCTATATCGGGATCAAGCTCGTGCCGATCTATCTGAACCACATGTCGGTGGTCAGCGAGGTCAAGGCGATTGCTGAAGAGCCCGGCTCGGCGAACCAACCGCCGAATTCGCTGCGCCGTGACGTGTTGACCCGCTTCAGTGTCAGTTACATCGAGCACGTGGGCGGTGAGCATGTCACCGTCGAGCGCGGACCACCGCCGCAGCTGGTTGTCGAGTACCAGGTCGAAACCCACCTGATCGGCAATATCGACGCCGTGGTGAAATTCCGTAGTGCCTACCCGCTGCGTAACTAAACTACCGGGTATTGGCTACGAGTTTGCTGACCCGGCTCTTCTGACCCGTGCACTGACCCATCGCAGCCACGGGCCAGGTCACTACGAGCGGTTGGAGTTTCTCGGTGACGGCCTGCTGAACATGGTCGCCGCCGAAATGCTGTATCAACGACGTCCCCATGCCCCCGAGGGTGATCTGAGCCGCCTGCGCTCGCGCCTGGTGCGTGATCGTACCCTGGCCCAGATTGCGACCGAACTGGGCTTGAGTGATTACCTGCGACTGGGTCAGGGTGAGAGGAAAAGCGGCGGTTTCCTGCGCGAATCCATCCTGGCCGACGTCGTTGAGGCGCTGATTGGTGCGATCTTCATTGACGGCGGCTTCGATGAAGCCCGGCGCGTCGTGCGCGAGCTGCTCGATGAGCGCGAACGTCAACTGCCGGATGCCGATCGGCTCAAGGACCCCAAAACCCGGCTCCAGGAATTGCTTCAGGGGCATGGGCATCCCTTACCGGAATACGAAGTGATGGCCGAAAGCGGCGCGGATCATATCAAGCAGTTTCAGGTCGAGTGCCGGGTGGGTAATCTGGTCCCGCCGGTATCGGCCGAGGCCGGCAGCCGGCGCAAGGCAGAACAGGCAGCCGCCCGCCTGATGCATCAGCAGCTGATTCAGGTGCTCGAACCCGGGCGATCGGCACGCTCGCCGATTCAGCCCGACAACAGGACAAACGAAACCCACAGATGACAACCCGTTTTGGACACGTTGCACTGATCGGTCGCCCCAACGTGGGCAAGTCGACGCTGCTCAATCAGATCGTTGAAGCTCCGCTGGCGATTGTCACTCACAAGCCGCAGACTACCCGCCACCGCATCATGGGTATTCATACCGATGAGCGCGGTCAGGCGGTTTTCGTCGACACACCGGGCTTGCACAAGCGCCGTGACCACGCCCTGAATCGGCGCCTGAACCGGATTGCCGCCGACACCAGTCGCGGCGTGGACGTGCTGGTGGTGGTGATTGACGCCAACCGCCAGACCGAGGAAGACGATCTGGCCCTGGCCCAGGTCAAGCATCACCAGGGTCCCAGCCTGCTGGTTTTGAACAAGATCGACTTGCTGGATGATCGGTCTGCCTTGCTCACATTGACCGAAACTCTGATGGCCAAAGCGGATTTCAAGGCCGTGGTCTATGCCTCGGCCTTGAAGAATGACGGCATAAGCGATCTGCTCGATGAAGTCTTTGCGGCTTTGCCCGAGGGCGAACCTGCCTACCCGGAAGATCAATTCACCGATCGTTCCGAGCGCTTTCTGGCCGCTGAAATGGTTCGCGAGCAGCTGATGCTGCAGCTGCACCAGGAAATTCCCTACGGCCTGACCGTCGTGATCGAGCGTTTTGAGCGTACCGATCGGCGGGTCGAAATCGATGCGCTGATCGTGGTTGCCGAGGAGCGCCACAAGGGCATGGTCATCGGCCGCCAGGGCCAGGTGCTCAAGCGCGTCGGCACGCGGGCGCGAGTCGCTATTTCCGAGCTGATCGGCGCTCCGGTCCACCTGACCCTGCATGTTCGAACCCGCAAGGGATGGATCGACGACGACAGTCTGCTGGATGAGCTCGGTTATGCACGGTAATGGCCGGTAATGCACGCTGATGCGAATCTCGGATCAAGTCTGCTGGGTGCTGCATCGCCGCCCATGGCGTGAATCCAGCCTGCTGATCGAGCTGTTCAGCCGCGATCATGGCCGGCTTGGCGTGGTTGCGCGTGGCGCACGCGGGGTCCGATCTCCCTGGCGCGGCTTGGTCGAACCGTTTTCCCCATTGACCGCCGACTGGAGCAGGCGTGGTGAACTGGCCACACTGACCAATCTGGAGCCCACCGCAAGTCGCGTCGGTTTGACCGATCAGGCATTGTGGTGTGGTCTGTATCTCAACGAACTGGTATTGACCCTGGTCGGCCGTGACGACCCGGTCCCGGCACTGTTCGACTCCTACGGCCAGGCATTGAAATCACTGGCCGATCCGGTCACCCGGGCGCTGGCACTGCGCCGCTTCGAGATCGACTTGCTGGCCACCCTCGGCGTTCTGCCGGACCTCGAGCACGAAGCGCAGACCGGTGCACCGATCAGCGTCGATGGCTTGTATCATGTGCAGCCTGAGACCGGGCTGGTCGCTGTTGCCAGATCCGGCCAGGGGGTTGTCTCGGGCAAGGCGGTGCTGCTGTTGACCGGCAAGATTGAAGGCGACCGCGAAACCCGCACCCAGGCCCGCCTGCTGACCCGCTGGCTGATCGATCACCAGTTGGCCGGTAAAGTACTCAAGACCCGTGAACTGATGTCGGCCGGGCGAACCCGGCGGGCCGTTGAACATTCCACATCAAAAGCATCCGCACAAGGAGACCGTCAATGAATCGACTGCTGCTCGGCGTCAATATCGATCATGTCGCCACCTTGCGCCAGGCCCGTCGTGGCCAGTACCCGTCAGTGATCGAGGCCGCCGCCGTTGCCGAGCAGGCCGGTGCCGACGCTATCACCATTCATTTGCGCGAAGACCGTCGGCATATTCAGGATCGCGATGTCCAACTGCTGGCCGAACTGCTCACCACCCGGATGAACCTCGAACTGGCGGTGGTTGACGAGATGCTGGCCATTGCCGAAGCGATCCGTCCGTCAGACGTCTGCCTGGTGCCGGAACGCCGCGAGGAACTGACCACCGAAGGCGGACTCGAAGTCGTCAATGCCCGCGACCGCGTCGCCGCTGCCTGCCGACGACTCGCTGATGCCGGAAGCCGGGTCAGCCTGTTTATCGACCCGGACCCCGATCAACTCTCCGCCGCCGCCGACTGCGGCGCCCCGGTCGTCGAACTGCACACCGGCCGCTACGCCGACACCCGCAGCGACGAACAGCAAAAAGAACTCACCCGCATCGCCCAGGCCGTCGAACACGGCCAGAAACTGGGCCTGATCGTCAACGCCGGCCACGGCCTCAACTACCACAACGTCGAATCCATCGCCGCCATCCCCGGCATCGCCGAACTCAATATCGGACACGCGATTGTTTCCCGCGCTGTCATGACCGGGCTGGGTCCCGCGGTATCCGAAATGAAGCGGTTGATGAGGGAGGCAAGAAGGGTTTAGGGTTTACGGTTTAGGGTTTATGGGAAGGCTTCGATGGCCACCGAGTAGGTCGGGGCGACGTCCCCGACGGACCATGCCAAATCCATCACCATGGGTCAAATTTTTTGCAAAAATCAAAACCAATCTCGCGCAGAGGCGCAGAGGCGCAGGGGAAAAACAAAACCAAATTCTTTTTTTATTTTCTTTCTCTGCGTCTCTGCGTCTCCGCGCGAGATAGCCTTTGATCTTGCAAACCCTCTCACTCCTCCATACCCAGCCCCAACCTTGTCGCATGCGCGACCCGCAAGAAATCCACATAAACCGTTCCCGGCGAGCTATCCAGGTCATTGATCAAGCTGCTGCGCAACGCCCGGCAACTGCGAACAAACTGATCCGCGCCGGCATACGAGCCGGCTCCGACCCACTGGTGCAATCTGGCCGCGGCCTGCTCAAACCGGCCCTCGGCAATCATCCCGTCCAGCTCGGCCAGCCCCGTCCCCAATTCGTCGGCCAGCATCGCCTGCAGTTTTTTCGCCAGCGCCGCATCCTGGTTGGCCGCTGCCAGCGCCCGATCCTGATTGACAAGAATCTTCCCGCTGTCATCCCGAACCCCGTCACGCCCTGACACCCGGCCATGCCGAATCACATCCTCGATGGCCGCGGCCAGCTCTTCCAGTGCAATCGGTTTGGTCAGGCAATTCTCATAACCGGCCGCGCGCAAGCGAGCATGTTCTTCCGGACGGGTATCGGCGGTCAGGATGATGATCGGCGTGGTCTCTGAGGAACCTCCAAGCTCACGAATTCGCTCGCTGGTTGTCAAACCATCGATCTGTGGCATGTGCAGATCCATCAGGATGACGTCATACTCGTTGTTCCGGCATTGTTCGATGGCCTGATGACCGGAATTCGCCAGATCGACCCGGCGGGCGAGCGTACTCAGACCGGCATTGAGGAATTCGCGATTGATTTCATGGTCATCTACAACCAGGATGCAAAGCGGCGCGAGCGTGGATTGGAAGTCCGATAATGACATTCGCTTACTATAGCCGGTCCGGGCGTCTGAGCCAAATGCTGTTGCTGATGCTGGTAACAGGTATCGCACACTCGGCCGAGCTGGTGCTCAACAGTGGTCCCGGCCAGGCCGGTGGTATTGAGTGGCAATCATTGTCGATCAACTATCAGGCGGCAAGCGCTGGCCAGGCTGGCTGGCAGGCCGCCATCACCGACCTGAAGATGGGCTCGGACCAGCCGCTCGGCGATGTGCGGCTCAACTGCACCCGCCCGGACGGCGCGGCCCTGGCTTGTGCCAACGGACAACTGACCTGGCAGATACCGGACGGACCGGAGCTGGCGGCGACCATTTTCATGGCGCCGCTCGACCAGGGCTGGCAAATCGAAGTTGCCGCCGACAGGCTGTCGCTGGCCGGAACCCTGAACCTGGACCAGCCCGAAGCCAGCGTGCTGACCCTGACCTTCGACGCCTTCGATCTTGGGGCCCTGCCGCCGGCTGTGCTCGAATCCATTTCCATGAACCTGCTGGTCGGCAAGGTGAGCGGAAACGCGGTGATGGATCAGGGTCGGATCCAGGCCGACCTGGAGCTGGACAACGGCGGCTTTGACGGGTTCGAGGGGCAGGTCGCCGGAGACGGCCTGGCAATTTCACTGGAACTGAATGGTGAACTGATCGACTGGCTGCCGAGGGCGACGGTCGATCTGACCCAGCGTGGTGGCGAATTGCTGGTCGGCTCGCTTTACCTGCCAGCCCCTGAATCGCCGCTGATCGTGTCGGCCGAGCTGGATATGAAGGCACCCGATCACCTGCTCATCGACTCATTGAGGCTGAGCGATCCCAGTGCGCTTGAGGTTCAGGCCAGCGCCGAACTGAAGCAGACCGAAAAGAGCTGGCAATTGGCACGTCTCGATGTGGAACGTGCCGAGCTATACCTGCCCAGGGGCTGGCAACGCTGGGCCGACGGCCATGCTGCCGCCGCCGGGTTCGGTGACCTCGACAGTGCCGGCCGCCTGGTCGCCAGCATGTCGATGGTCAATAGCGAACTGGTCAGTCTTGAAGCAACGCTTGATGCAGTGACCTTCAGCGATCCTGCCGAGCGCTTCGCGCTGCAGCCGGCCTCCGGCTCGGTGAGCTGGAGCGACGGCGATCTGCTGGCCCGTATCGATCTGGATGGTCTGGCCCTGTTCGGTCTGCCGCTGGGCGCGGCGAAATTGCGCGCCGGACGATCATCCGACGGATTCGTGTTGCTTGAACCTTTGCGCTTTCCGATACTGGATGGTGCACTGGTCATTGATCGACTGCTGGTCGGAAGCGGCGAAGAGGGCAGGGAGGTCGACCTCGATGCCCGGATCGAGCCGCTCGATCTCCAGCAACTGACTCGGCTGCTGGGTTTTCCGGAATTCGGCGGCAAGCTGTCCGGTGACTTTCCCGGTGTGACCCTGAATCGGGATCTGCTGGCATTTACCGGCGGTATCGATATTGATGCCTTCTCCGGCCAGATTCGCCTTGACCAGTTGTCGGTCGAGCGTCCATTCGGTTCGTTACCGGCGCTGGCCGCCCAGGTCGAGTTCGATCGCCTCGATCTGCTCGAACTGACCGGTGCGTTCAATTTTGGTCGCATGACCGGCCAGGTATCGGGCTGGATGCGCGGCCTGCGCTTGCTGAACTGGCGACCCGTCGCGATGGATACCCGCCTGTTCACCCACGAAGATGCCCCCAACCGCCGCATCAGCCAGCGCGCCGTCGATAACCTGTCCAGCCTCGGCGGCGGCATCGGCGGCACCCTGATCAGCGGTACCATCCTGAGCTTCTTCGAAGACTTCCCCTATCGCCGCGCCGGCCTGGCCTGCCGCCTCTCCAACAACATCTGCCACATCGACGGGGTAGCCCCCCACGAAACCGGCGGCTTCTACATCGTTGAAGGACGACTACTTCCTCGCCTGGACATCATCGGCCACCGCCGCCTGGTCGACTGGCCGCAGATGTTGTCGCAGTTGGAGGCAGCAACAAGATAAAAACAAGGGTTTACGGTTTAGGGTTTACGGTTTACGGGAAAGGCAAAAGCAAAAGGAAGAAACAGGCGCTTCTGCGCGTTCTGTGAGAGTTGTGGTTTTGACTTTGCTTTTCCCGTAAACCCTAAACCGTAAACCGCAAACCGTCAATCGTCGTCCCCGACGACTGGCTTAACCATCACCTTCCGAATTCGCTTGTCGACCATATCCACGATGGTAAAAATCTGATCGCCTATGCGCAAACTGGTTCGTCCATCCGGGATTGACTGCAGCTGTTCCAGGATCAGGCCGTTGACGGTTTTGGCGCCAGCCGTCGGCAGGTTCCAGTCCAGTCTGCGGTTGAGCATGCGCACGGTGGTGGCGCCATCGATGATCCAGGTGCCGTTTTCCTGCTGGCGCATGCGCTTCTGCCGGGTGCCGCCTTCGGTGGTGTATTCGCCGACGATTTCTTCCAGGATATCGTCCAGCGTGACCATGCCCTGGATGTCGCCGTATTCATCGACGACCAGGCCCATGCGCCGTTCGCGTGCCTGGAATTCCAGCAACTGTTGAGTCAGCGCGGTCCCTTCGGGAATGAAATAGGGCTGGCGAACCGCTTTCATCAGCGATTCCATGTTGAGCCGGTTCTGGGCCAGCTGGGTCACGACGGTGCGGATATGCAGCAGCCCGACAATATGGTCCAGATCACCGCGCCACACCGGCATCCGGGTATACAGGCTCTGGGTCAGGGTTTGCACGATATCGTCCCAGTCGCCGTCCAGGTCCAGCCCGACGATATCCTGGCGCCGCACCATTACGTCGTCGACCTTGCCGTGTTCCAGGTCGAGGATGTTGATCAGCATCTGCTGATGGTCGAGCGAAATATGCCGCCCGCCTTCCTTGACCAGCGAGCGCAATTCTTCCCGGTTGAGCGAATCATGATGACCGGGGGCCTTGCGAACCCCGAATGGTCGCAGCAGGCCCGAGGCCAGAAGGTTGATCACCCAGACGAACGGATAGAGAACCTTCAGTAACGGCGTCAGGACATAGCTGGCCGGATAGGCCACCTTTTGGGGATGCATCGCGGCCAACGTTTTCGGGGCCAGCTCGGCAAAAATCAGAATGACCGCAGTCAGTGCGAGCGTGGCGATCCAGATGCCGGCCTCACCGAACAGTCGTATCGCTATCACGGTGCCGATCGAGGCGGCCATGATATTGACCAGGTTGTTGCCAAGCAGAATCAGACCGAACATGCGATCGGGCTGGGCCAGCAGCGCCTGGGCCAGGCGCGCACCGCGGTGGCCGCTATCGGCCTGGTGGCGCAGGCGATAGCGATTGAGCGCAACCAGGCCGGTCTCGGAACTGGAAAAGAACGCCGAGAGCACGATTAGCACACCCAGGATCGAGAACAGGGTCGATAGCGGCAGTTCAGTCATTGCTGCTGATGGCGGCGACTGTAGTCGGAGCCTCGTCAGACCAGGACCGGTCCAGCATCACTTCCAGTACCAGCTTGCTGCCGAAATAGGCCAGCGCCAGCACGAACATCGCCCCCAGCGTCCAGTGAATCGCACGCCGTCCGCGCCAGCCGTACCACCAGCGCCCGAACAGCAGCCCCCCGAACAGCAGCCAGGAGACGATCGACAGCACGGTCTTGTGGACCAGGTGCTGGGCGAGCAGGTTGTCCACGAACATCAATCCGGTCAAAAGGCTGACGGTCAGAACCACCCAGCCGGCCATGATCAGGCTGAACATCACCGCCTCGAGCATGCTTAGCGGCGGCAGCATTTCCAGCTGGCGGATGGTGCGCGGATGGCGCAGCAGGTAATCCTGCACGGCCAGTACCACCGCCTTGATCGCGGCAATGCTCAACAGGCTGTAGGCCAGCAGCGAACTGAATACATGCAGTTCCAGTTGCGGCGACAAATCGTTCAGGATCAGCGGATCGGTATCGACCAGCCACAGCAGGGCCACGGTAATCGCCGCCCCGGGAAACGCGACAATCCCGGTCTCCAGCACCCGCCAGCGCAAGGCGCTGAGCAACAGCACCACGACAATCATCCACGCGGCCACGGCCAGGGTGTTGATGAAATTCACATCCCAGCCGGCCGGCGTATTGACGACATGCCAGACCAGCAACGCATGCCCGATGGCCGCCAAAAGGGCCAGCACCACGCCGCTCAAGCGAAGCATTGGCCGGGCTTTCAGAAAACCCAGCGCCAGCGCCAGGCCCGACGCCAGGTAGGCCAGCACGGTAAGGGGAGCGATTGCCGTCGCCATCGCGGAGTCAATCAGAAACGGGGCTTGCACAAAAAGCAGCCTGCTTGTTCGAAGTCAAACACGGCCCCAGTATAATGTTTCACTGGATCAAGCCCAAGACAAAGTAATCAAGCCCATGTTTGACCAACTGAGCAAGCGACTGACCGGTTCCCTGGAGCGACTGCGCGGCCGGGGCAAACTGACCGAAGACAATATCCGCGAGGCCATGCGCGAGGTGCGTATCGCGCTACTGGAGGCCGACGTGGCCCTGCCGGTGGTGAAGGATTTCATTGCCCAGGCCACCGAACGGGCAGTGGGCCAGGAAGTCATCGCCAGTCTCAAGCCCGGTCAGGCACTGATCAAGGTCGTCCACGAGGAACTCAAGCGGGTCCTGGGCGGCGACCATGCCGAACTCAAGCTCGATCAAGCGCCACCGGTGGTCATTCTGCTGGCCGGCCTGCAGGGCGCGGGTAAAACCACCACCGCCGGCAAGCTGGCCCGGCTGATCCAGGAGCGCCACAAGAAGAAAGTCATGATGGCCAGCTGCGATATCTATCGCCCGGCCGCCATCGACCAGCTCGAAACCCTGGCCGGCCAGGTCAATTCAGGCTTTTACCGCTCCGAGCGCACCGACGATGCCGAGGCCATTGCCCGCGAAGCGCTGGACCAGGCCAAACGTCAGTTCGCCGATGTGCTGATCGTCGATACCGCCGGCCGCCTGGCGATCGACGAAGCGATGATGGACGAGATCCGCCGGATCAACGCGGCGATCAAGCCGACCGAAGTTTTGTTCGTGGTCGATTCCATGACCGGTCAGGATGCCGCCAACACCGCGCGTGCCTTCCATGAAGCGCTGCCGCTGTCCGGCGTGGTCCTGACCAAGACCGACGGCGACGCCCGCGGCGGTGCCGCGCTGTCGGTCCGCCAGATCACCGGCGCACCGATCAAGTTTCTCGGTACCGGAGAAAAACTCGATGGCCTGGAACCGTTCCATCCTGATCGCCTGGCCTCGCGCATTCTGGGCATGGGCGATGTGCTCAGCCTGGTCGAAGACGTCGAACGCAAGGTCGACCAGGCCCACGCCCGCAAGCTCGCCGGAAAAGTCGGCAAGGGCGCACGCCGCTTCGGCATGGACGACCTGCGCGATCAGCTTCAGCAGATGGAAAGCCTCGGCGGCCTGGGTTCATTGATGGACAAGCTCCCGGGCATGAACAAACTCCCCGAAGCCGCCCGCGCCCAGATGGACGACCGCCAGACCCGCCGCATGGTCGCCATCATCAACTCCATGACCCCGAACGAGCGCCGCTACCCCGACATCATCAAAGGCTCGCGCAAACGCCGCATCGCCACCGGCTCCGGCGTCCAGGTCCAGGACGTCAACCGGCTGATGAAACAACACAAACAAATGCAGAAAATGATGAAAAAAGTCGGCAGCAAAGGCGCCATGGCCAAACTGATGAAACGCCTCCCCGGCGGCGGCGCCGGCGGCGGTGGCTTCCCCGGCGTGTAGTGGTCTAGCCTTAAGATCAAAACCTTTCTGTCGCAAAGCAGCGAAGCAGCAAAGAAAGCAAGAAAGAATTAAGGGGTTTAAAGATTAAAATCTTTATTTTTTCATTTCTTCGTTCTTGCTTTCTTTGCTGCTTCCCTGCTTCGCGACATAAAGATTGTCGCTTTTGATTTTCAATCCACGATCTCACCGAAACCCCCGCTCCTCCAACCAAGCACCCACCTCCGGCTCTCTCCCCCGAAACGCCTCAAACGATTCCATCGGATCCCGCCCATTCCCGCGCGAAAGAACCTCGTCGCGCAACAACGCCGCCAACTCCCGACTCAACAACCCGCCACTGCGAAACCGCTCGAACGCATCCGCCGCCAACACATCCGACCACAACAAGCGGTAATCCTGACTGCTGCTGCGCGCAGCAAACACCCGCTCATAGCCGTTGAAACGATGCCGCGGCGAGAGCAGGCCGGGCAGGTCCATCTCATCAATCACCTCACCCTCCAACGCCCCGGGATCGATCTCATCATCGACACCCACCCGATGCCACGCCATATCAATCCGGATCGACGCCAATTGCTGTAACGCCTCCAACCCGGCCAGAAACGCCCGCCGATCCTTCAATGCATGACTCAAGCCATCACCAATCAACGACCCGGTCTGATGATGAAACGCAAACAACCTGAGCACCTCCGGTTCCAGCGCCCAGCGCTCCAGCAACAACGCCGGAAACTCGACAAAATCCGGCGGCACATTGGTCCCGGCCAGCGAGCGATACCGGGTGTCGGAAAAGATCACATGCAGCGCATGACCAAATTCATGGAACACGGTCTGCACTTCATCCGGGCTGAGCAGCACCGGTTGTCCGGCCACCGCCGGTGCAAAGTTGGCGACATTGACGGCCACCGGCAGCTCGCGACGGTTTTCCTGACGGATACCCTGGCGAACCGCCGAGGTCCACGCACCGCCGAATTTTCCCGGGCGATGTACCAGGTCCAGGTAGACAATCCCCAGGCTGTCGCCGCGGTCGTCAATTACCTCGAACGCCTCGACTGCCGAATGCCAGCGGGGCAGGTCGGTGCGGGGCTGAAAACTCAGCCCCCACAGCCGATTGGCCAGGCCAAAGACACCATCGCGAACCGATGCCAGCGAAAAATACTCGCGAGCCTGGTCATCCAGGCCATCGTGCTCGCGCTCCATCAGCTGTTGCTGGTAATACCACCAGTCCCAGGGCTGCGGATCATCGGCAATGTCGTCTTCCCGCATCACTGCCATTATCTGGTCCAGCTCGCGATCGGCGGCAGGGCGGACCGCGGTTTCCATCGTGTCGAGAATGGCTTCAAGCCGCTCCCCGTCGCCCAGCGTGCTGTCGGCCAGCTCCAGCGCCAGGTGATGCTCATGCCCCAACAGCTGCGCCCGCTCGGCGCGCAGATTGAGCATCCGGCGCATGATCTCGCCGTTGTCGCGTGACTGACCATAGCGCAAGCCACCGGCACGCCGCTGCCAGGCCTGGTACAGCGTCTTGCGCAATTCACGATCCGGGCTGTGGCGCAGCACCGGAAACAGGCTGTGGCTGTGCAGGGTGAACGACCAGCCCTCGAGATGACCCCGGTCGCGCGCATTGCGCTGCAGTTGCCCGACCAGGTTTTCAGGCAGGTCGCGCAAAAGTTCCGGGTCGGTGACATGGTGCTCGAAGCGCTGGGTTTCGCGAACCAGGTTGTCCTCGAAACCCGCCGCCAGCTCGGTCAGCTCGCGATTGACCTCACCGAGGCGCTGTTGATCAGCATCATTCAGCTCCGCCCCGGCCCGCTGCAGGTTGCGCCAGGTTTCGCGCACCAGGCGAGGGTAGGAGTCCGGTTCGTCGGGAGTATCAGCCAGTCCCCGGTACTCGCGCTCAACCCGCTCGGCCAGTCCCGAATGGGTGCGCATTGCATCGGCGTGGGCCTGCAACCGGGTGGAGAAATCTACCGCCACTTCCTGCCATTCGGGTGAGTTGTTGAGCTGGCGCAGCGCGTAGAACAATGCCGCCAGGCGCGACACCGGCGCACTGGCCTGTTCGATCGCCTCGGCCGTCCCATCGACCTGCTCCTGTTCCAGCCATTCCTCGATGGCCCCATTGCTGTCCTCAATTACCTGGTCCAGCGCCGGCAGAAAATGCTCACGCTGAATCTGGTGAAACGCCGGAATGCGATCCGGGCCCACGCCCTCATCGAGCAGCGGATTCAGGGCCAGGGACGGCTCGCGGGTCTCGGGGGCTGGCGGTGGCTCGACACTTTCGGGCTCTGAGGAGGGTCCGCAGGCCGTCAGCATCACTGCAAGCAGCGAGATTAGTAGCGCGATGGGCAGCGGCGCTGTCACCGAGCGGGCTTGTGTCGGCAAAACTCGCTGCCCGATCCGGTTGAGGAGGTATGGTAGAGGAAGCATTGGCAAAAGGCGCAAGGACATGATATTCAATACGAAAGATCAATCGACGATGATAACGCACACGCCGTCATCAACTGAAAGGGCAGGCCGAATGAAAACGGGAGAGCAACGATGAGCAAGATCACCAAACTGCTGGTATTCGGAGCCACCGGAACCCAGGGTCACCCGGTGGTGGATGCCGGGCTCGAAGCCGGGCTGGAGGTTTTCGCGGCCACCCGTAACCCGGATGATGCCGCCGAGATGCTATCGGATCAGGCAAATCTGATCGAAACCGATCTGGCTGACGGCGAATCGGTCGCCGACGCGATGGCCCAGGTCGATGCCGCCTTTTTCCATCTGCCCACGCTTCCCGACGCTACCCAGGCCATCAACATGGTCCAGAACGTCATCTGCGCCGCCCAGAAGACCCGGCTCAAGCGCCTGGTGTTTACCACCGCCGGCTACTGCGGCGACGATATGCCGCCGGGTGATTTCGTGACCGGTCTGAGAATGACCAGTGCCGCGTTTCTCAACAGCGGCGTCGACACCGTGGTGCTGCGACCCACCCTCTACCTTGCCAACCTGGTCTGGCCGCACCTGCTGCGCGAGATCCGCGAGCGCGGTCGGCTCACCTATCCGCCGCTCAGCGCCAAGCGCCGCCTGAACTGGACCACCACCGAAGACCAGGGTCGGATCGCCGTAGCCTGCCTGGAAGCCGATGTGGTCGGAGAAACCCTCGATATCGCCAGCCCCGAACCGATCACGCCCCCGGAACTGTGTCAGATGCTGGCCGGCGTCTTCGGCCGCGAAGTCCACTTTGCACCCGAAAGCATTGATGAATTCGCCAACACACTCACCCATATGTCAGGCAGCGCCGACATCGGCCGCGCCATCTCCGCCTTGTATGCTGGCATCGACCAGATCCCCGGCGACGGCCCGCTGGTTGATACGGATGCACTGGAAAAGCGCCTGAGCGTCAAACTGACTCCGGTCAGCCAGTGGGTGGAAGAACGCTTGGGCGCCCTGATCAGTCTCTACGGGTAAATCCCTTGTCCCCGGAACCCGGAACCCGGAACCCGGAACCCGGAACCCGGAACCCGGAACCCGGGGTTTTTCCTACGAAACCACCACCACCGGACATTTCGCGTGGCGAATCAGTGCATCGCTGACGCTGCCCAGCAGCATCTGCTTGACGGCTCCACCACCGCGGCGGCCGACGAACAGCATCGGACGGTCGCAGTCTTCCAGGTAGCGCAGCAGCGCATTGACCGGTTCGCCGCCGAGCAGTACCGGTTCGACCTCGACCTGGCGCTCTCCGGCGCGTTCCAGGGCGCGGTCGAGCAGGGCAGCGCCGAGCTCGTATTCCGGGATGCCGTTGGCAGCGTTTTGGATCTCGTCCAGCTTCAGGCGGCGGACGTCCGCACCATGGTCTTTCTGGCTGCGGGCAACGTGGACCAGGCGGACCGGGAGTTTCAAGGTTTCGGCCATTTCGAGGCCGTAGTCGAGGGCTCGGCCGGCGCTGTTGGCGTCGTCTATGGCTATGATTATTGAGGTTTGCGAAAATTCCATGACTCACTTGTCCTTACTAACGAGATCAATGATCAGCAGTCTATCGACCCCGCAACCAGCTTGCATTGACCCCGATCAATTCCCCCGATTTGACTTGAGCCCCCAACGTCTGCCATTCTCAACCCTCGGCTCAGTCAGGATTGGCCCTGAAACCCAGCGCCAACCGCCACTGCCCGGCACAATTCAGGCGTAAAAACAATGGCTTGGGATTCAAATGTCACGCCAATGGCGGTAGCGTGCCAGAATTGCCGGATCCCGTCAAAACACGATTGACGCAGCACGAAATTTGTAGGTTGGGGTGACACCCCCGACGGACCATGCCCCAGACCCCACCAACCACAGAATTTTCGGCACCCCAACTCTCACCGCGTGACCTGCGTACCTAAATCACTTTACCCAGCGGACTCGCCACAGCCCGACCACCTCTTTTGAGCACATGAGTATAGATTTGCGTAGTTCGAATATCAGCATGGCCCAACTGTTCCTGGACTGTCCGGATGTCGGCTCCACTTTCGATCAAGTGCGTTGCAAAAGAATGTCGCAGAGTGTGACAACTGGCCTTCTTGTGGATCCCTGCCTTGCGAACCGCTTTGGAAATCGCCTTCTGGATCACAGTGGCATCCAGATGATGGCGCTGGACCACACCGGAGCGTGGATCAGTACTGAGTTTTCCGGCAACGAATACATACTGCCATCCCCAGTCAGTCGCAGCATTGGGATACTTCCGCGCCAGTGCATGAGGCAGGTAGACGGTACCGTGGCCCGCGGCCTGGTCTTGTTCAAACAGGGTTCTGCGAGTGCCGAGATGGCGCTGTAGTGGCTCGATCAATTCATCGGCCAGCGTCACCACTCGGTCTTTGTTGCCCTTTCCGTTGCGTACGATTACTGCGCGATGGTCAAAATCGAGATCGGTTACACGCAGTCGCATTCCTTCCAGCAACCGCAACCCGGATCCATACAGTAAACAAGCCACCAGCCATTGCACGCCTCGAAGTTGCCCCAGTAATCGGCGAACCTCATCTTCGGTGAGCACCACAGGCAAACGAGCAGGGCGCTTTGCTCGGATCGCACCCGAAATTTCGTTGAGCGGCCGCTCCAGCACGTGCCGATACATGAATACCAGCGCATTCAACGCCTGATTTTGGGTGCTTGCAGCAACATTGCGTTCAACGGCAAGAAAGGTAAGAAATTCCCCAACCTCCCGCTCACCCATCTTGTCGGGATGACGTTTGTCATGAAAAAGAATGAACCGACGTACCCACTCCACGTAGGCTTGCTCCGTGCGAATGCTGTAGTGCCGAACACGAATTGCCTCTCGAACCTTGTTGAGAAAAGGACTACTTTTCGGTTGACTATTCATAAACCCAGAAAACTGTTCGTTTATACAGTTCTACCAAAGAAAAGATCGAAATGCAAGACACACGACCGCATCCAGCCGTCTATCAAGCGCCTACGGAAAGTAATGCGGGATTGAATAAACCAGCAAATCACGGTTATGATCAAACACATGGCACCTACCCTGGACCAATACCAGTTTCCGGAACTAGACGGCGATTCGCTGTGTTAAAACACGGCGAACAGCGGTCTACTTAACTGTTGAACTAAACCGCTTCGCGGTAGCTTTTCCTATCGGATTTTTGTGATTGTTTGATCGTTGATACTTCTGATTGACCCATGTGGGTCGATTCTCAAAGGAGTATTGACGATGACACCATTACGCAA
>Ga0208979_100296_pt1 | contig 47815 bp, 43 predicted proteins | sample HotLakConsUCCSLE_FD_184738 | JGI IMG/M metagenome (GOLD analysis project Ga0208979, IMG submission 184738) | Hypersaline microbial mat communities from Hot Lake, Washington, USA - Hot Lake Consortium UCC-SLE (SPAdes) | ecosystem: Environmental > Aquatic > Non-marine Saline and Alkaline >... | reverse complement strand
CCGTGGAGAAGGCTGAGCAGCTCATGACCTTGAGAGTATTGCGAGAAAATGATGGCTGGAATGATTATTGGGAACAACAGTTGCCTACCGCTGCCTAACCCTGACTGCCACTTTTAATTACACCCCCCCTGATGTGATAGACACTGGGATGCGGAAGCCCCCTAGGATTTGCTCAAGACATTGGGATCGCTCCATAATAGTGCTGGCTGAAAGGCTTTACATCGGCCAGTTTCGGACATGAGGTCGATTGACTCAGCTCATGCTCATCGCTTGGAGGGTGCTAGGGCTATCACGATTGCTCCATCAGTTTTTTTGATTCGCGCCGAGTTGGGCAGTCAGCAACCTATCAAGGCTTCGATTTCGGTGAAAGTCAGCGTTACCGCTGCTTGATTGCAGCCGTGCAAATGTTCAAAGAGTGGATAGTATTTGCTTCCAGGTTTGATGCTCATAAGAAGAATTGATCAAAACCTATGGAATTGGCGGAATCGTAACATCTGTAAATAGCTGAACATTAAAGTCAGTATCTCTCAATGTGTTAAATAGCCTTTTATCTTGCGTTAGTAAGGGCACATTGTTTTGTTGTGAAAGCGCAACGTAGCAAGCATCATAGGCAGAAATTTTATGAGTAACGCTAATGTCAATTGCTGCCAGTATGAGATCGACAGTGGGGGTTGATGTAAAGCGGAGCAATTTGAGATCGGCTAAGTTTGCTTGTGCTTCGGCGCTGTCATACTGTCCAGCACGAATATATTTCCAGACAATGTTCGTGCATTCGATATAAAATAAATCTGGAATGTAAAGCCGAGCATTCGGATCATTCAAGTGAGCAAAAAGCTGATCCACTTTGGGCGTCAGTGGCTCAATAATAAATTTCTTGATGCCGACGCTGGCATCAACCACATATTTAAGGGAATCAGTCATCGGGCGCGGTCTTCTTGAAGGATGGTGAGGGTATCCGGTAAATGGGATTGAGCGGGAGAAAAGGTTCTGCGTTGCTCAATTCGTTTGAGAACTTCTGTCTGAGTGGGTTGATGTTGCTCTCGGTCTGAACCATTTGCCTCTAGGGCGTTGAGGTCTTGTCGGAAGTCTTCAACGCCGTAATGAATGGGGATTTTGCGACTGCCTAAAATGCGCTGAAGCTCCAGTTGATTCATGCCTGCAAACTGGCTGGCTGTGCCCAGGGTAATCTTTTCCTGCTGAAACAGCAGAAGGGCAATTTCCAGCTTGAGGTCGGCTTCAGAAATATGCGCCGTCTGCAAAAAGTCATCGGGAATGACTAAACTCATGGCTTTAACCTCCTAAATTTCCTGAAGCGCACAAGGATATTCCAAATCCCGGCGATAGATCTTGGTATTCGTGCCGCTGGTCAAGATGGCTCCCTCAAACTTCTTTCCTGGCTCCATCGCCTCAACCATAATGAAGGCAACCCGTCCCTGATATCGCCGGGCGATCGCCCAGATGGTCACCGGATCTTCTGCTGGACGGACATAGCTACCATCTGCCTTAAACGACTTCGACAGACTGGGGTGCTTCCGATAGTTCTCTGGAACATCGGCTGGGCTTTTGTAAGAATTCATGAAGTTGGCAAAGGACATGCGATCGGCAAAAGTTAGAAAGCAATACACTTGACTCTCTATGATGCCTGAAAGTAGCTGAATTGTCCTGCTTTAAAGTTATTTAATCGGTGCTGGTTCAGATCCCATCGGTCGGTTAGCTAAGCACTGCGGCATAATAAGTCGTTGAAACGGAATTTTGAGAGCGGATTGGCAAGTTCTGGTTGATCTCAAAATTCGCTGAACTTGGTCGTTAGACCTGAAAAATAGTGACCTATTATGAAGATCCGACGCTTTCAACCCGGCGAAGAACCCGCGCTTTATGAGGTTTTCTACTCCGCCATCCATCTCATTGCTAAAAATGATTACTCACAGGAGCAGTTGAACGCCTGGGCTCCATCGGATCTGGATCTAGAGCTTTGGGTGAAGCGGATAAACGACATTAATCCATTCGTCGCTGAAATTGACGGCAAGCCTGTTGGTTATGCTGATGTACAACAGAACGGATACATTGATCACTTTTTTGTCTCTGGTAACCATCCGCGTAAAGGCGTGGGTAAGGCATTGATGAAGGCCATTCATAGCGAGTCTGAGCGCTTAGGCATCACTGAACTCACATCCAACGTGAGCAAAACTGCACAGCCGTTCTTCCAGCGATTCGGGTTTGTTATCGTTGAGCAAAGAAAACCCGTTGTTCGCGGCGTTGAGTTGCAAAATGCACTAATGCGAAAGGACTGTAAATTTCATAACCATTCCGATTGACGGCAGGTGAACGGGGCCTGGATCTTGTTTGTCCTCTACGACTGCCGCATTCTTGGGCCAGTGCTAAGTCAATCAACTGGTGTTAAGTCAATTTGTGGAGTGTGCGATCGCCTCCTTGCCACCTCGCTTCTGATAATGCGATCGCCCTCACGCACAACTACGCTTTAGCAGCCTCTATCTGCTCGTAATCTGTCTTTAGGAAGTCAAAAATATGCATAAAGCTAGGTCTAATAGGGGAGAACCTTATTAAGCGGTAAATTATGGCTTGGCAAAGCCTGTTTTGTCACCTCTATATCATGCCTGCTGTTTCGCCCAAAAAAGTAAAGGGGGCAACATGCAGCGACTATTAATGAGAAGCCCAGTCGCAGTGGCCGCCTTTTGGATCGCTGTGTATTTGGCGATCGCCCTACTGCCTCTTTTTATCTTATTCCTATACCCTCCAGCCACGGATGGACGAAGCTTTTGGACCGAGTTTTCAGTGGCTTTGGGGTTTGTGGGGTTAGCCATGTTAGCCCTTCAGTTTGCGCTTACCGCCCGAATCAATCGGATTGAGGCATCCTACGGGGTTGATATTATCCTGCAATTCCATCGCTATATTTCTCTCATCGCTTTCGCCCTCATCCTGATTCATCCGCTTGTTCTCTTTATTGATCAGCCCGAAACATTAGCGTTGCTCAATATCTTTGAGGCGCCATGGCGAGCCAAATTTGCCGTGACGGGCACTTTGGCACTCATCGTACTGGTGATTACCTCCATTTGGCGGCAGCGCCTCAACATTCCCTATGAGGTATGGCGGACAAGTCATGGCCTTTTAGCCGTAGGCGCGGTGACCCTGGGTTTGGCCCATACGTTGGGAGTTAGCTACTATTTAGGACTGTTCTGGAAAAAACTGTTGTGGAGTGCGATCGCCCTAATCGCATTATGGCTACTCATTTACGTCCGCATTGTTAAACCCTGGATGATGACCAAACGCCCCTACTTAGTAGAAGAAGTTATTCCTGAAAGAGGCAATGTGTGGACACTCGCTATTCGTCCGAAAGGACATGAAGGATTTAAGTTTCAACCCGGACAGTTTGCCTGGATTACCCTTAACATTTCTCCTTTTCGAATGCGCGAGCATCCCTTTTCGATGTCTTCAAGTGGCGACCATCCTGAACGGTTAGAATTTAGCATTAAAGCACTCGGCGACTTTACCCAAACCATTAAAGACATTCAGCCGGGGACAACGGCTTATCTGGATGGGCCTTATGGGGTGTTTACGAGCGATCGCTACTGGGATGCTGCCGGATTCGTCCTCATTGCCGGTGGTATCGGCATCACCCCAATGATGAGCATGCTGCTAACTGCCATTGAGCGAAAAGACGATCGCCCGTTTTTACTCATTTATGCCAACAAAGGCTGGGAAGATGTGACCTTCCGAGAAGAATTAGAAGATTTGGTAGATTCTTTAGATCTCACGATTATTCATGTGTTGCGCCAGCCGCCCGAACACTGGGCAGGCGAAACCGGCTATGTCGATCAAGACCTGTTGCAACGATATATTCCCATTCATCGGGGCAGCCGCCAATACTTCATCTGTGCCGCTCCCGTCATGATGGAGCAAGTTGAGGCAGCACTTCATGATTTACAAGTGCCTGCAACCAATGTCCATATGGAACACTTCAATCTAGTTTAAATCTTAACTACGGATAGACTATGCGATACGTCATTATGATTCAAATCGTTAGCATCATTGCCTTAATTTTACTGGGCGCTGCCGCGATGTTTGCATGGTTGCAAAATCGTTCTTTTCAGGAATCGCCAGCGTTAGAGAATACTTCGTTATTAAAAGGCTAATGCTATCTACCCACCTGTCAACGGTATCACTAGCTACAAAGTCCTCCACTGAAGCTGAAATTCAGTAGAGGACTTTGTATGAATATTGCCTATTAATATCTCCTAAAAAGGAGAAAACGGAAACCCAAGCAGATTAAAAACTTCTAATATCTCTCGATATCAGCACAGCTGTTTAATAAGGCCACTTCCAGTCGGTGTTCTCAGCAGCATCTTGACCATGCTCATGAGCATAGGCCAAGCATTCAATAATCTTATTCTTCATTCGCTCTTTAGTGTGGCCCGCCGCAGACCCAAGCTTAGGCACCCGATCAATCACATCAATCACCAAATTAAAGCGATCAATTTGATTGTTAATGGCCAGCTCTAGCGGTGTGTTGATATTTCCTCGTTCTTTATAGCCCCGCACATGAATGCGATCTTGGTTTGAGCGGCGATACACCAGCTTGTGAATTAGCCAGGGATATCCATGAAAGTTGAAAATAACCGGCTTGTCAGGCGTGAACAAAGAGTCAAAATCCCAGTCTGATAGGCCATGTGGATGCTCGCCTTCGGACATGAGTTTGAACAAATCTACCACATTGACAAATCGCACTTTGAGATACGGAAATTCTTCTCGCAAAATCGCCGTTGCCGCCAGTGACTCCTTGGTCGGAATATCGCCACAGCAGGCCATGACCACATCTGGGCTATCCAGTTCGGTATGGTCGTTGCTGGCCCAGTCCCAAATGCCAACGCCTTTGGTGCAGTGCGCGATCGCCTCATCCATCGGCAAATACTGCAAATGCTTTTGCTTATCCGAAACAATCACATTGATATAGTCCACACTGCGAAAGCAATGGTCGGCTACCGATAGCAAACAGTTGGCATCTGGGGGAAAGTAAGCCCTTACCACATCAGGATTTTTGTTCGTGACCAGGTCTATATAGCCCGGATCTTGATGGCTAAAGCCGTTGTGATCTTGCCGCCATACCAGTGAAGAAAGGAGAATATTAAGAGAAGACACCGACCGACGCCAGGGCACATGGTTTTTACAAATATCGAGCCACTTGGCATGTTGGTTAAACATGGAGTCCACCACATGGGCAAACGCCTCATAGGTGTGGAACAAGCCATGACGCCCACTGAGCAAGTAGCCTTCTAACCAGCCTTGCAGCGTATGCTCGCTGAGCATTTCCATCACCCGCCCATCGCGAGAGAGTTCGCCGCCCTGCTCGTCTTCCGGGTACATCTCGGCCATCCACACTTTTTTAGTCACTTCGTACACATCTTGCAGACGGTTAGAAGCCGTTTCATCAGGCCCCATCAGGCGGAAGTTATCCGGATTATCTCGAAAGATATCCCGCATCAAAAAGCCCAGCACCTTGGTATTTTCAAATTCTTCGACGCCGTGTTTTTCCATTTGAATGGCGTAGTCGCGAAAGTTCGGCATCTTGAGGGCGCGGCGCAGCAGGCCACCATTGGCATGAGGATTGGCACTCATACGGCGGTTGCCTTGGGGCGCTAGCGCTTTGAGTTCTGGCACCAATGTGCCGTTTTCATCAAACAGCTCTTCAGGCTTGTAGCTGCGCATCCATTCGCCCAGCTTTTGGAGATGATCGGCGTTGTCATGCATTCCGCCCATCGGGACTTGGTGCGATCGCCAAAAATCTTCCACTTTTTTGCCATCGACTGTCGCAGGCCCCGTCCAACCCTTGGGCGTGCGCAGCACAATCATCGGCCAGCGAGGCCGCTCAGTACTGCCATTAATCCGAGCTTCTCGCTGAAAACCCTTGATTTTCAGCACACACTCTTCCATCGTGGCCGCCATTTTTTGGTGCATTTCAGCCGGGTCTTTACCCTCTACAAAGTAGGGCTCATAGCCATAGCCGCGAAAGAGATATTCCAGCTCTTCGTGAGAAATGCGTGCCAGAATAGTTGGGTTGGCGATTTTGTAACCATTGAGGTTGAGCACGGGCAGCACCGCACCATCACGAGCCGGGTTAATAAACTTGTTAGAATGCCAAGCAGTCGCCAGCGGCCCCGTTTCAGCTTCGCCATCACCCACCACCACACAGGTGATTAAGTCGGGATTGTCTAACACCGATCCATACGCATGAGAAACGCTATAGCCCAGCTCGCCGCCCTCGTGAATAGATCCCGGCGTTTCAGGTGTGACATGGCTACCAATATCGCCCGGAAAAGAGAATTGCTTAAAGAACTTACCCATGCCCTCAGCGTCTTCGCTTTTGTCGGGATAAATTTCACTGTAGGTACTCTCCAAGTACACAGGCCCTAGCACCCCAGGCGCGCCATGCCCTGGCCCCGCCATAAAAATCATGTCGAGGTCGTATTTTTTAATCAGCCGGTTGCAGTGAACGTAAGTAAAGCTCAACGCTGGCGAAGCCCCCCAATGGCCGAGTAATCGATGCTTGACCTGTTCTTTTACCAGGGGTTCTTTCAGCAGGGGATTATCTCGGAGATAAATCATCCCTACGGCCAAATAGTTGCAGGCTCTCCAGTAGGCGTCTGTGAGGCGCAGTTCTGTTTCACTCAGGGCTGTGGTTGAGATTGTGTTTGAGAGCTGAACAGGGGATTGAACCATTGTGAGAATATTCCTTAAAAGGTGTGATGTTGGACAAAAATAAACAAACCCATCAGCTTTGTTTTAGCGAACGGTGAGCCCTTGGCTGGCAAATATATCCATTGTTTGTTGAATTTGCGCAGGCGTTGGCGTTGGCGTTTCGGCAAGCAAATAGGGATAGCCCATCGCTTGCCATTTGTACTTGCCCATTTGATGAAAAGGCAGAATCTCTACTTTTTCAACAGACCGCAAACTTGCAACAAAACGGGCGATGCCCTCAATATTGTGAGGATCGTCGGTGAGCCCCGGCACCAGAACAAAGCGAATCCAGGTGGGTTTGTGGATGTCGCTAAGGTACTGAGCAAAGTGCAAGGTCGGCTCAATCGAAACGCCAGTGACTCGGTGATAGGTGTCTGGATCAAAAGACTTGATATCGAGCAGAACCAGATCGGTATGATCTAAAACGGGTTGCGATCGCGCAAAATCAGGAAACCCAGAGGTATCCAAAGCGGTATGAATCCCCATGGCCTGACACTGCCGAAACACCTCTCGCACAAACTCAGGCTGCAACAGCGGCTCGCCGCCCGAAATCGTCACGCCCCCACCCGACGATTGCATATAAACGCGATACCGTTTAATCTCTTGCATCAGCTCATCGACCGTTACCGGCTTTCCTCCGTTCAGGTCGCGGGTATCTGGGTTGTGACAATACTGACAGCGCAGTAAGCACCCCTGAGTGAAAATCACAAATCGAATACCCGGCCCGTCTACCGTGCCGCAGGTCTCCACCGAGTGGATGCGACCCGTGGGGGAGCAAGGGAGTGGGGGAGTGGGCGCGTAAGCGGTTGTGGGCGAAGGCAAAAGCGGCATGGGGATACTCAAAACAGCAAGCTAGAAGCGATCGTGGAAGGTGCGGTTGATCACATCGAGCTGTTGTTCGCGGGTGAGCTTAATAAAGTTCACCGCGTAGCCCGAAACTCGGATGGTGAGCTGAGGATAGGCTTCCGGGTGTTCCATTGCATCGAGCAACGTCTCGCGGTTGAGAACGTTGATGTTGATGTGATGGCCGGTGTTGTGGAAGTAGCCATCCAGCAGTCCGACCAAGTTGTTGATGCGATCGCTCAGCTGTTTGCCGAGCGCCTGCGGAACCACTGAAAAGGTGAACGAAATGCCATCTTGAGCATCGTCGTAGGGGAGTTTGGCCACAGATTCGCAAGCTGCGATCGCGCCTTTGGTATCCCGGCCATGCATGGGGTTAGCCCCCGGTGCAAACGGCTCTCCGGCCTTGCGACCATCGGGCGTGCTGCCCGTTTTTTTGCCATACACCACATTAGAGGTAATGGTTAAAATCGACTGGGTAGGTGTTGCATTGCGATAGGTCGGGCACTGGCGAATTTTGTTCATAAAGCGGCTGACCAAATCGGCGGTGATGGCATCTACGCGATCGTCATTGTTGCCAAACTTAGGATAGTCACCGGCAATCTCGTAATCGACCGCTAGGCCCGCCTCGTTGCGCAACACGCTGACCGTGCTGTGCTTAATCGCCGAGAGCGCGTCGCCCACCACAGAGAGTCCTGCAATGCCACAAGCCATCGTCCGAAGCACGTTGCGGTCATGCAGGGCCATTTCCAACCGCTCGTAGCAGTATTTGTCATGCATAAAGTGAATCACATTCAGCGTGTTCACATATAGGTTTGCGAGCCAGTCCAAAGTGGCGTCAAAGGCTTGCATCACCTCGTCATAGTCCAGCTCACTCGCGGTAATAGCGGTAGCCGCCGGGGCGACCTGCTGGCCTGTTTTTTCATCTTTACCGCCGTTAATGGCATAAAGCAACGCTTTGGCCAGGTTAACCCGCGCCCCAAAAAACTGCATTTGCTTGCCAATCCGCATCGCCGACACGCAGCAGGCAATGCCATAGTCATCACCATACAGCGGACGCATCAAATCGTCGTTTTCATATTGAATGGAGCTGGTATCGATCGAGACTTGAGCGCAAAACTGTTTGAAGGCTTTTGGCAGCTGCTCAGACCAAAGCACCGTGAGGTTCGGCTCAGGCGCGGGGCCTAAATTATAGAGCGTTTGCAAGAATCGAAAGCTCGATTTGGTCACCAGGGGCCGACCGTCTTCACCCACGCCGCCAATGGCCTCAGTCACCCATACCGGATCGCCTGAGAACAGTTCGTTATAGGCCGGTGCGCGCAAAAACCGCACCATTCTAAGCTTGCTCACCAAATGATCGATCAGCTCTTGCGCCGCCGATTCGGTTAGGGTGCCATTGTTAAAATCTCGCTCAATATAAATATCGAGAAAGGTCGAAATGCGACCGAGCGACATCGCCGCGCCGTTTTGTTCTTTTATAGCGCCCAAGTAGCCAAAGTAAGTCCATTGGATGGCTTCTTGGGCATTGGCGGCTGGCTGGCTGATGTCTAGGCCATAGGTGGCGGCCATCTCTTGCAGTTCTTTAAGGGCGCGAATTTGTTCGTTAATTTCTTCGCGATCGCGAATCACCGATTCCGACATCACCGCGCCTTCGGTTTCGCTCAGCTGTTGCTTCTTATCTGCAATTAGCCGCTCAACGCCGTACAGCGCAACCCTGCGGTAGTCTCCAATAATCCGCCCGCGACCATAGGCATCGGGCAGTCCGGTAATAATGCCCGCATGACGCGCCAACCGCATCTCTGGGGTGTAGGCATCAAACACGCCGTCGTTATGAGTTTTACGATACTTGGTAAAAATCTCATGGAGAGCTGGATCAATCTGGTAGCCATAGGCTTCTAGCGACTTTTCAGCGACCCGAATGCCGCCTAGCGGCATAATAGAGCGCTTTAGGGGTTTGTCCGTTTGCAAACCCACAATCTGTTCTAATCCGGCATCTACATAGCCTGCGGCATGGGCGGTAATGCCTGCGGGCACGGCGGTATCGGCATCTAAAATGCCCTGCTCACGTTCCTGCTGCATCAGCACAGAAATTTGAGCCCACAGCTGCTCGGTGCCGGGAGTGGCTTCGGCCAGAAATGTGCGATCGCCCTCATAAGGACGATAATTGCGCTGAATAAAATCGCGCACGGCGATCTCTTCGCTCCAAGTGCCGAGGGTAAAGCCTTCCCAGGCATGCTGCGGCTCAGTGGCCGCAGGCGCTGAAGCGGATGATCTTAGGGGAGTCGTAACCATAAAACACCTACCTAATTGAATGAACTCATTGAAAGAATGTGAAACTTAAAAGAGAAAGTTAGAGCAAAGAGACGTTAAACAAAGAAAGCGTTGGATGAGTGCTAAAACCGCGTGAAATGAAGCCTAAACAACCGTCTCGGCCTCAGGCTTAGCCCCTGCCTCCGCGCCATTTTCTGAAGCCTGAGCGATTTCTTGTAGCCGCTCTGATAAGCCTCCAACCACCAGCGGAGAATCACCTCGATACGCCTGCATCAACAGCTGACGCAAATCGCTAATCAGCGGATAGCGAGGGTTTGCGAGCGTACACTGATCGTCAAAAGCGTGGTCAGCTAAGCTATCGAGCTGAGCATAAAAGTCGGCTTCCGGAATCGTCAGCGTCTCTGACTTTATCGACGAAATGGCCGATGGAATATTGACTTCCGCCTTTAAATTCTCAATTGCCCCAATCAGTCGATTCACCTTCTCATCGTCAGTGGTTCCGCCTAAATGCAAATGATCGGCCACTTGCGCATAGCGCCATTTGGCGTTGGGATACTTGTATTGAGAGAATGTCGCCTGCTTAAAGGGTGCATCGGTGGCATTGTAGCGAATGACATGAGAAATCATCAGCGCATTTGCTAGGCCGTGCGGAATGTGGAACGTAGCGCCTAGCTGATGCGCCATGGAATGACAAATGCCTAAGAAGCCATTGGCAAACGCCATGCCTGCAATGGTTGAGGCATAGTGCATTTTTTCTCTTGCTTCTGGATCATCGTGACCGGCGTTATATGCCCGAGGCAAATATTTAAAGATTAGCCCAATCGCTTCGAGCGCCAGCCCGTTGGTAAATTCAGACGCCATTACCGAAGCATAGGCTTCGAGCGCATGAGTGAGCGCATCAATCCCGCCAAAGGCAGTTAAAGACTTGGGCAAATTCATCACCAAGTCTGAATCCACAATGGCCATGGTCGGCGTGAGGGCATAGTCCGCCAGCGGATACTTCATGCCGCTTTTACGGTCAGTCACCACGGCAAAAGGCGTGACTTCTGATCCGGTTCCTGAGGTGGTTGGGATTGCCACCAAAATCGCTTTTTCTCCGAGTGGCGGCAGCTCATACACCCGTTTGCGAATATCCATAAACCGCATGGCCAAGCCATCAAAGGCAATATCGGGATGCTCGTACATGAGCCACATAATTTTGGCCGCGTCCATGGGCGAGCCACCGCCAATGGCAATAATTACATCGGGTTGAAACTGTCGCATCAGCGCCAGTCCTTTGTTCACCGTTTCTAAAGACGGATCGGGCTCTACATCGTAAAAGATTTGGCTTTTAACGCCGATGGCGGTTAATGTTTCTTCCACCTTACTGGTTATGCCCAAATCGTACAGCGGCTTGTCGGTAACAATAAAGGCGCGATCGCGATCGCTCAACTCACTCAGCGCCACCGGCAATGATCCCGGCTTAAAATAAATCTTGGGCGGCACTCTAAACCACAGCATATTCTCTCGCCGTTCGGCCACTGTTTTTACATTCAGCAGGTGACGAGGTTCTACATTGGCGCTTAAAGAATTGCCGCCCCAACTGCCGCAGCCCAGGGTCAAAGACGGATCGAGCCGGAAGTTATACAAATCCCCAATCGCCCCTTGAGAAGCCGGTGTATTAATCAACACCCGACTGGTTTCTACCAGTGACTCAAACTGTTGAATATGGTCAACATTGTCGGGCTTGGTGTATAGCACCGCCGTGTGACCTCGGCCTGCAAAGGTCACCAGTTTTTGCACTTTACTCAGGCCATCGGCAAAATCAGGCGCGCGATACATCGCCAAAATAGGAGAGAGCTTTTCGTATGAAAGCGGCTCGGTGGGGCCAATGCCGTTTACTTCAGCAATGAGCACACGGGTATTGCTAGGCACCGAAATGCCAATCATATCGGCTAGCTTAGTAACCGGCTGACCAACAATATCCGGATTTAAGCGACCGTTAATCAAAATCTTTTCAGCGAGCCGCTGCTGTTCTTCTGGTGTGGTGAAGTAAGCACCCCGACTCAAAAACTCTTTTTTTACCTGTTCATAAACCGACGCCTCGGCAATCACAGACTGCTCACTGGCACAAATCATGCCATTGTCAAAAGTTTTGCTCAGTAAGATAGAAGAAACCGCTGTTTTAAGATCGGCGCTTGCGTCAATTAACGCAGGCGTGTTGCCCGCGCCAACGCCCAGCGACGGATGCCCCGAAGAATAGGCCGCTTTAACCATACTAGGGCCGCCCGTGGCTAGCACCAAACTCACCGCTGAATGACTCATCAACGCTTGGGAGAGTTCAATAGAAGGCTGATCAATCCAGCCAATAATCGAGGCGGGCGCACCGGCTTTAACAGCGGCTTCCAACACACTGCGAGCCGCTGCAATTGTGCATAGTTTGGCTCTTGGGTGGGGCGACAAAATAATAGCGTTGCGAGTTTTGAGCGCAATCAGCGTTTTAAATATCGCTGTTGAAGTTGGATTAGTAACGGGCACAATACCGGCTAGTATCCCCATGGGTTCCGCAATTTTTTGAATGCCAAACGTAGGGTCAGATTCAATAATGCCGCAGGTTTTTTCGTGCTTGTACTTGTTGTAAATAATTTCAGAGGCGAAGTGATTTTTAATCACCTTATCTTCAACGACACCCATTCCTGTTTCTAAAACGGCCTGTTTGGCGAGCGGCAACCGAGCAGAATTAGCCGCTAAAGCAGCCATCTTAAAAATATGGTCTACTTGCTCTTGCGAGTAGGTGGCGTATTCAGCTTGAGCGGCTTTCACTGAGGCGACTAAGATTTCTAAGTTTTCAAGGCTGTTGACTTCTAGTCGGTCTGTTTCTGTACCGGTTTCTGTGCTGTTGGTTTCGAGGCGGTTAATCATATTCATAGCCTTCGCGCTACAGTCCTTAAATGCTTGCAGTGTTTTTCTTGTCTTTTTCTTATATTTTTCTTAAATTCTTTAAAAGAGATTCTTTCGAGGGTCTGATTTAATCTGATGATTTGATTTGTCTGTCTGATAGACAGACACTCCGTCAGCCTGCCCAGTTGACACTACCGCCAATAGCTCAAGCACACCCTAACTGATTTGGATGATTGAGTGAGAAACAACTTACTAATCTTCAAGATTAACTGCTGTCACAAACTTACAAATGCTGCTGCTGACTCGCTACGACTCGCCATTAAGCGCTAGCCTCGGCTTTATGATTCTCTTGTTAAGAATATCCGGCTAGCCGTGGGCGGGTAAAACTGTCAGAATCTGATGCTCAAGACAATACCTCGTCGCTTGGCTTTATTTTCTGGTTTTATTGGGCGGGTTCTATTGGGCGGGTTCTATTTATTGGGCGGGTTCTATTTGTCGAACTCTATTTGACTCTTTAGGGCTTTATCTATCTCTATTGAACTCTATTTCTCTCGCGATGCGTCTTTTTTTATCTTATCTTTTGACGATGATGCGAATATCTCTTTAACGACTCTATCAGCTCAGATATATCAAACTGTATATCAAAATACAAAGGCATTTTTAACTTGTTGTACAGCTTGACCCCACTGATTTAAAGTGCCTGATTTAAAGCGTCTAATTTAAAGCGTCTAATTTAAAGCGTCTGATGAGGCACTGATTTAAAGTGTGTTTTAGCAAAGTGTATTGATTAAAAAGTCGTTTTGGATGTTTTTTGGGTGTATTTTGGGATGTTTTAGAGAGTTTGGTTAGATAATGGCTAACCTATCGTTTGGCACTCGTGTTATATGTGTCTAAGAATAATTCAACTAGAGAAAATTTGAACACAATTGAGCCATAATGTCATCAAAAATAAATCTTGATTTAGGTTTCTTTATTAAGAGTCGGCATAGAATTTTTGAGATGCCATGCTATATGGCTGTGGCGAATTTGTTTGAGTGTGATTTGAGCCTTTTGTGATTTGAGCCTTTTTGTATTAAAGTTCGCGTTCAAAACAACTGCTCTCAGAAACTGCTTTCCAAAAAACTGCTCTCAGGCAGTGGTCGCTCTCAAACCATAACACTTAAGCCGTGACCTTAAATCGCTTGACCAATGGTGATGTGAAGGAGCCTAATGAAATAACCTGCTACCGTAGGGCTTAGCGCTTCTATGTCTAGAGCAACTAGAGCAATAAGTTTTACCATCCACAAGCCTGGCTATCCACAAGCCTTGCTAAGCGCACATCCCTTAACTCATTTTTAGCCGCTTTAAATCGTTCTTGACCGTAAAGTTGTTTTAATGCGCCATCAAACAACTCAGAAAAGTATTGGAAGTATTTTTCGCCTGTGTTTGGAAGATTTATGGCCTGAATTGCCTTTTGGATGACGAGAGTTTTGCCCTGACTAGGAATACAACACAATGACCTCTGTAATGACACGCCGCGCCGATCCGGCCCACGACGTCCTGCGTACTCGCCGTCAACCGCTAGATATTCTTTTTAATCCTCAATCGGTTGCTTTAATTGGCGCTACCGATAAGCCGACCAGTGTCGGTCGTCGTTTGCTCTGGAACCTGATTCAAAATCCCTTTGGGGGGACGGTGTACCCCGTAAACCCTAAACGTTCGAGCGTGCTCGGAATTAAAGCCTATCGGCATTTATCTGAGGTGCCTGAACGGGTTGACTTGGCGATTATTGCCACGCCAGCGGCCAGTGTACCGCAAGTGATTCGAGATTGTGCGATCGCAGGTGTGAAAGGCGCTATTGTCGTTTCAGCCGGGTTTAAAGAAGTGGGCGCAGCGGGGATCGCGCTAGAAGAAGAGATTTTGCGCTTAGTGAGTGAGTCGGGACTGCGGCTGATTGGGCCAAATTGCTTGGGTGTAATGAATCCGCATACGGGGTTTAATGCTACGTTTGCCAGTGCGATCGCCCGTCCCGGCAATGTGGGTTTTATCAGCCAAAGCGGCGCGCTCTGCACCTCTATTTTAGATTGGAGCTTTCGAGAGAACGTTGGGTTTAGCGCCTTTGTTTCGGTGGGATCAATGCTGGATGTGGGCTGGGGCGATTTGATCAACTATTTAGGTGACGACCCTAAAACCGACAGCATTGTGATTTACATGGAGTCGATTGGCAATGCCCGTGCCTTTTTGTCGGCAGCCAGAGAAGTGGCTCTAACCAAGCCCATTATTGTGATTAAGGCAGGCCGCACTGAAGCGGCTGCGGCTGCGGCGGCCTCCCATACCGGTGCATTAACCGGCAGCGATGAGGTGTTAGACGCGGCTTTTCGCCGCTGCGGCGTGCTTCGGGTTGATAATATTGATGATTTGTTCAATCTCTCTGAGATTTTGGCCAAACAGCCTCGGCCCAAGGGTAATCGGCTGACCATTCTCACGAATGCAGGCGGGCCAGGAGTCCTTGCGACCGACGCGCTGATTCGCAATGGCGGCGCGCTAGCGGAGCTGTCGCCAGAGACGCTAAGCCGCTTAGATGCCTGTATGCCTGCCCAATGGAGCCATCACAATCCGATTGATATTTTGGGAGATGCTACGCCAGAGCGCTATCGACAGGCCTTAGATATTGTTGCGAAAGATCCGAACAGTGACGGGTTGTTGGTGATTTTGACGCCTCAGGCGATGACCGATCCGCTGCATACGGCTGAAACCATTCAGGCCATGCGCCCCGCTGACGGCGGGCCGATGCTGGCGAGCTGGATGGGCCAAGAGACGGTTAAACCGGGCGAAGATCTGCTCAATCAGGCGGGCATTTTTACCCTGCCCTATCCCGACACTGCCGCCAAAGTATTTACCCAAATGTGGCGATATTCTCGCAATTTGCGCAGTCTGTACGAAACGCCTGCCTTTACCGAGGAGATGGTGCAGGCAGAGGTTGCGAGCACGCTGATTGATCGTGTGCGCCAGGACAACCGCACGCTCATGACCGAGCTAGAGTCTCAAATGGTGCTGTCGGCTTATGGCATTCCGACCGTGGTGAGTCAAACGGCGGTGACGGCAGAAGCGGCTGTGGTGTGCGCCCAAACCATTGGCTATCCGGTGGTGTTAAAGCTGTGGTCGCAAACAATCACCCATAAAACAGATGTGGGTGGCGTGTATTTGAACTTAACCAGCGATCAGGCGGTTAAAGAGTCCTTTGCGGCGATTCAGGCGGCGGTGGCGGCTATCAGCTCCGACCCGGCTGCTTTTTTAGGCGTGACAGTGCAGCCGATGATCCCGCCAGATGGCTATGAGCTGATTTTGGGCAGCAGCGTCGATCCTCAGTTTGGCCCGGTGCTGTTGTTTGGCCTTGGGGGTGAGCTGGTTGAGGTGTTTCAAGATCGGGCGCTGGGGCTGCCGCCGCTGAATACGACCCTGGCTCGACGAATGATGGAGGGCACCCGAATTTATCAGGCGCTAAAAGGCGTTCGGGGCCGTGAAACGGTTGATTTGGCTGCGCTTGAACAGCTGCTTGTCAGGTTTAGTCGGTTGGTGATTGAACAACCTTGGATTAAGGAGATAGACATTAATCCGCTGCGGGTGAATTCGCGCAGTGCTCGTCATAGTGCGATCGCACTCGATGCCCGCATTATTTTGCATGATTTAGAAACGCCAGTTGAAGACTTACCTAAGCCCGCAATTCGCCCCTATCCGCATCAGTACGAGAGTCAATGGAGACTTAAAAACGGCGAGCCGGTCATGATTCGCCCGATTGAGCCAGAAGACGAACCGCTGATTGTGGCCTTTCACCAAACCCTGTCAGATGAGAGTGTATATCTGCGCTATGCCCACTTTTTTAAGCTCAGTGGCCGCACGGCTCATGAGCGCCTGACGCGCATTTGTTTTATTGACTACGACCATGAAATTGCGCTGGTTGTGGAGGCGGGCTCAGAGACTGGCTCAGAGGCGGGCGCAGGGGCTGGCTCAGGGGCTGAAAGTAAACGCGATCGCGCCATTTTGGGCGTAGGACGACTCAGCCAGTTTCCCGGCACTCAAACAGTTGAGCTATCGATGCTCGTGAGTGACCAGCACCAGCATCAGGGCATTGGTAACCAGCTCATGACCATGCTCATAAAGGTCGCCAAGCAGGAGAAAGTCAGCCAAATTGTGGCCGAGATTTTAGCTGAAAATACCGCGATGCAAAAGCTGTGCCTCAAGCATGGATTTGAGATTGAACGGCATCAGCTTGGCGACATGGTTAAAGCGACTTTGGTCTTATGAAGCCTGATGAAGCCTGATGAAGCCTGATGAAATCTTATGAAACTTACAGTTCAGCCCGGTAACAGTTTTCCTTTGGGAGCAGTGGTTCGAGAGGGCGGCGTCAATTTTTGTCTCTATGCCAAGGAGGCGATCGCCGTCGAACTCTTGCTGTTTGACTCGCCCACATCGACTGTGCCACACACCACCCTTTGGCTCGATCCTCAGACCAACAGAACCTTTCAGTACTGGCACGCATTTGTCACCGGGCTGAGCAGCAATCAAGTGTATGCCTACCGAGTAGATGGCCCTTACGATCCGAGTAACGGCCTGCGGTTTAACCGTAACAAGGTGTTGATAGATCCCTACTCGCGACTCGTAGTGGGCTGGCAACACTACGACCGGCAGGCAGCTAGCACACCGTTTGACAATGTTCAGCAAGCGTTGAGAAGTGTAGTTGTTGACCCTGTGCAATACGACTGGGAAGGCGATCGCCCTCCCAAAACACCCTATGCCGAAACGGTGATTTATGAGCTGCATGTAGGCGGCTTTACCCGGCATCCTAACTCAGGGCTTCCGCCCGACAAAAGAGGAACCTATGCAGGCTTAATTGAAAAAATTCCTTACTTAAAAGCATTGGGCATTACGGCAGTAGAGCTTATGCCTGTACAGCAGTTTGACGCCAGCGATGCCCCGGCTGGCCGCATCAACTATTGGGGCTATAGCCCGGTTGCTTTTTTTGCGCCGCACTGGGCCTACAGCGCCTGTAAGGAGGGCTTAGGGCCGATCAACGAGTTTCGCGATATGGTCAAGGCGCTTCACCAAGCGGGCATTGAGGTGATTTTAGACGTGGTGTTTAACCATACCGCCGAGGGCAATCACGAAGGGCCTACGCTGTCGTTTCGCGGCTTAAGCAACGAGTCGTACTACATTTTAGAAGACCACAAAGCCTATTACAAAAACTACAGCGGCTGCGGCAATACCTTTAAAACCAGCACCATCAGCGGCTACCTAATTCTCGATTGTTTGCGCTACTGGGTGAGTGAAATGCATGTCGATGGCTTTCGCTTTGACCTGGCGTCGGTACTCGCGCGCGGGCTGACGGGCGAACCAGAGGCCATTCCACCGATTTTATGGATGATCAACACCGATCCAGCGCTGGCGGGCATTAAAATTATTGCCGAGGCTTGGGATGCGGCGGGGCTGTATCAGGTGGGCCAGTTTGCCGGAGAGCGGTTTGCTGAATGGAATGGCCCTTACCGAGACGAAGTAAGGCGGTTTATACGGGGCGATCGCGCCCTCACTGGCGCTATTGCCCATCGCATTATGGGCAGCCCCGACCTGTATCCGCATCTCAACCGAGGCCCCAACTACAGCGTTCATTTTGTCACCTGTCATGATGGCTTTACGCTGCATGACCTAGTGAGCTACAACCACAAACACAACGAGGCCAATGGTGAAGACAGCCGCGATGGTGCAAACGACAACTGGAGCTGGAACTGTGGCGCAGAAGGCCCAACAGACGATCCTCAAGTATTGTCACTGCGGCTAAAGCAGGCCAAAAATATGATGGTGCTATGGGCCATGTCCCAAGGCACGCCCATGCTGTTGATGGGAGACGAAGTGCTGCGATCGCAGCGCGGCAACAACAACGCCTACTGCCAAGACAATCCCCTCAGCTGGTTCGACTGGGATGATCTCTTGGGCCAACAAGACTTTCTGCGCTTTGTCCAACAGATCATCGCGCTGATTCAAAATCTCAATGTTTTCAAGCATGACGAGCCATTGATTGTCACACCACAAGCCATTGTAGAACCCGCCATTACCTGGCATGGCATCCACCTGGGCCAGCCCGATTGGAGCGACGACTCCCACTCTCTCTCTTTCACGCTCCGCTACCGCGAGTATGGCGAGCAACTGCATGTCATTTTCAATAGCTTTTGGGAATCGCTCACCTTTGACCTCCCATCCTTAAACAGAGGGCTGCACTGGCAGCGCATTGTCGATACTGCGTTGGCCACCCCTCACGACTTTTGTCCCATTGAGCGAGCGCCTAAAATTGAGACATCTTTTTATCACGTCGATCCGCGCACCGCCGTTATACTCATGGCTAAAAGTTGGTAACCCAAACCACAGACATCAAAGACATCCGCCGCTAATCTTGCTCACAAGTCGTTCCCCAAAAACATTCATGGAATATACAAAACCAACATTCAGCATCAAAGATCATGCCTTGGTTGAGGTTGCCTCAGCGCTGCATTGTTACTCTCGTGATATGCAGTCTTACTACAAAATTACGCAGGGTCACTTAGTTGGCCAGCTCGATGAAGTCACTGATGAAGCGGCGCTATCGGCGCTGAAAGCAGATCTGCAAATTATCAATCAAAAAATGGAGTACTTTCATTTACTCAACAACGCCGCTTCAATGGTCGATCTCTTAATCCACAGCCCCATCATGATGGAAGAATTGAACATTTCCAAAAAGTAAATCAGCCGTAAAAATTAGCTAGTAAAAATCAGCTAGTAAAAATCAGCTAGTAAAAATCAGCTATAAATCTGGCGGCCCACACATAGGGCCTTCACGCATAAGGACACTTAAACCATGGCTAAAGTCAGAGTCGGTATTAACGGGTTCGGTAGAATTGGCAGCCTAGTGCTGCGAGGCGGTATAGACCATCCCGATCTTGAATTTGTGGGCATCAATGACCTAGCACCCGCCAAAAATTTAGCCTATTTGCTGAAGTATGATTCTACTCACGGTCGGTTTCCAGGCAGCGTTGAGGCCACCGAAGACAGCCTAGTGGTCAACGCTCGGGCCGTGAAATGCATGTCGATGAGAGACCCCGCTGAGCTGCCCTGGAAAGAACTCTCGGTAGACTATGTGCTAGAAGCGACCGGTCTATTTACAACTCATGAGGCAGCCAGTAAACATCTCGCAGCCGGGGCTAAGCGGGTAATTATTTCGGCCCCTAGCAAAACGCCAGATCAAGTCCCTACGCTAGTGATGGGCGTCAATCACGACACCTTTGATCCAGCCAAAGATCAGGTCGTGTCTAACGCGAGCTGCACGACCAACTGCCTAGCCCCCATTGCCAAAGTACTCGATGAACACTTTGGCATTGCCGAAGGGCTCATGACCACGATTCATGCCACGACTAACACTCAGCCTACCATTGACGGCCTGAGCAAAAAAGACTTTCGAGGCGGACGCGCGGCTGCACAAAACATTATTCCTGCTTCGACAGGGGCCGCAAAAGCCGTCACACTGGTACTACCCGCGCTAAAGGGAAAGCTCACCGGGATGGCGATGCGAATCCCTACTCAAGATGTTTCAGCGGTTGATCTCACCTTTAAAACGACCCAGCCCACTAGCTATACCGCCATTTGTGAAGCCATGAAGGCCGCTTCTGAAGGGCCGCTCACAGGCATTTTGGGCTACACCAATGAACCGGTCGTGTCTTCAGACTTTATTGGCGATTCTCACTCCAGCATTTTTGATGCTGGAGCCGGGATGGCGCTGAATGCTCACTTTTTCAAAGTAATTGCCTGGTATGACAACGAGTGGGGCTACTCCATGCGAATGATTGACCTCATCCTCTCTATGGCACGCCAAGAAGGGCTTTTAAGCTAAGCGATTCGCTCTCTTATTGGATTAACTCCCATGCCTTCTTCACCCTTTTCTTCTGTACAGTCTTCTTCTGTATAGCCTGCTTCTGTACCGTTTTCGCCTCTCTCTTCGCCTCTTCCTTCGGATTGGCTTGAGTGCATTTGCGTGAGGAAAGAATGTGGGTGCCTCCCGCCAAAAATACCCGCACCCCCATCGCAAAATACTCGCGCCCTACGCTCATCATTTTTTCAACCCCTTGGTGCATAAAGGCTTTGGCGGTTGAGTACATTGTAATTATCCTAGTTAGTCCCGATGAGTGTAGGCGATCGCCTACGCTAAATCGCCCCTGCTATAAATAAATGAAACACGGCTGCACTGAACCCACGTTGTGCCGTGTTAGCCCTCCGCACCGGAGAAACTCTATGTTTAGGAAAGCGACCGTGGCTCCAGAGCGAGAACCGATTCCTCAGTTGGAAACAATTCCCCAACTCAAAGAAGAAATTGAGAGCTTAAAGTCTCAGACGGCAACCGCTTTTAACGTGCCTATCGATAAAATTATTCCTTTACAGCTGCCAGACGGCATGAAGCAGCCAAGACTGTATTTTGATTCGCATAAAATGGAGTTGCTGAAAGAATCTATCGCCAAACATGGAGTGCTTGAGCCTATTTTGTTGCGGAATTCTCCAGGAGAACAATTTGAGCTTATTAGCGGCGAAAGACGCTGGCGCTGTTGCTTGGCGCTTAATTTAAAGAGCATTCCTGGCATTATTCGCCAAATGTCAGATTCAATGGCGCTAGAAGCCGCTATTATCGCTCATCTTTTGAGCGAGGAGACTTCTTTAATAGAACAAACCGAGAGTATTTTGAGTCTGCTTTCTCTGCGATTAGGGCCACCGCCTGACGTGCTTAAGGGCTTGCTGTATCAGGTCAAAAACTCGCAGATGCGAGGAACTGGCCAAACCCATGCGCTAAGCGATCAGCAAATCGCTGTGGTGAATTCAATATTGGCGGAGTTTAGCATAAAGCTCTCAAGCTTTGTTGCTAATCGTTTGCCGCTGCTTAATTTGTCGCCTGCCATTTTATCGTCGGTTAGATCCGGTAAGCTTTCACCGACTAATGCCCTGCTGATAAATCGTCAGCCTGATGAGTTTCATGACACTTTAATTGCGCAGGCAGAAGGCAAAACCAAGGGCGAACTAGCTCGCTTAATTAAGGGAATTGTTGTTTCAGATAAGGATGTGGATAAGGAGAAAAGAATTACTCAGACAATCTATGCCCGAATTAGGTCTGTTAGTAAGAAAACGGGTTTGCTAGACAATCCTGAAGTGAAGAATCGACTGGCGCAAATTGAGGCGCTGCTGCAAGAAATTGAATCGATGGAATCTATCCATGAGTGAGAATTCCAGAATTCTCACTGTCTTTTGGATGATGTTTTTGGATGATTTTGGGGGATGGCTTGGTGTGCGATCGCACTTATCAAATATCTAGCGAATATCTAATACTTGGCGCAGCATCGACTGATCCTCACCATTGACCTTAAATCGCCCCTTTTCAACATCTCGAATCCAACTTTGGCTTTTGCCCAAACGCTCAGCCAAAGCACGCTGACTCAGCTTTTGGCGCTGGCGGGCTACATTAATATCCTGGCCTGAAAGCTTTTGGCTCTCTGGCGTAACCGTCCAGGCTTTAGCCTGCCGATGACGACGCTTGGTGGTTCGTCGCTGGACATTTTCCTGCCATTCTTCTGAGAGTTCAAACCCTAGCAAACGGGCATTGAGGATGCGCTGCCACTTATCGCGCGGCGCATTTTCGGTGAGTGCGCGGCCAGCCTCATCAGCCCAAAAATTCAAGGCATCATCAACATCATCTGGAATATCAGCCATTTTTACCCACAGTGGCTGAATTTCCAATGGGTAGGTAATAGGATCAAAAAGGGGTTTAAGGCCGTGGTAGTAAATGGTTTCTAAATCGCTCTCAAAAGTCTTTAGCAGTCGTTTATGAGCGCCGCGTACTACAGTCGCCTGCTGTAGTCTATCTGCGCCATAGGCAATTCGCATCAGCGTACTCGCCTTCATCCGCTGATCACCTCCTAGCCTGAGCTTAAACAAATTCCATAACAACAGTCGAACAGCGCCCTCGTGCTGTTGCCAGTTGTTCATGACTTCTTTGAGCAGCGCCTGAGGTAGGGTGCCGTACTGATAAAAGGCTGTTTGGCCCCGATACTCATGCTTATTGAGAAAATGCTTTGCCCATTGCCCCGCTTTTACCGTAAATCCTAAGCCGATCAGATGGCGATCGCCTTGCGCATTTTCTTCAAAATAGTACTGAGTATCTAGCAGGTTCCAAACGGCGTGCTCTTTTAGGCTAAAGGCACGAACTCTACCCTGGCGCGGCCAATCGAGAGAAACCAAAACCTGACAAGACTGATAAACCAAATTTTTAATCAAGGTGAGTTTTTCTAGCTTGCTCAAGTCTTTCCGCCGATCTAGCCCCAAATATTTCTCTATATGCTGATCGTTCAAAACAAAAGACTCTTGCCAAGGGCGATCTATCGTCATTGCATAGGCCGCAAAAATAAGATGCACGCAAGAGGCTCGAATGTCGAACTGTGCGATCGCCGCCATGCCTGCTTTCTCCGCCAAGGGCACCGGCAACGCTATTTCAGGATCTGCGGCTAACCGAAACCGCATTTCTCCTCGATTGCGATTCACAGGGCGCTGATAACAGAGCCGGTCGTCTGTATCGGTTTGCCAGGGAAGGCTCTGGCGTTGGGCTAAAATGTTGCAGGTTTCCCACATCACCATACAGGAGGCAAAGGGAGTGGTCTTACGATTGAGAAAAATCGTGGGAATGGCCACAGGCAGCAGCGTACTTTTGCAGCGTCCTTTCTTGGGCTGCAAGGGCGCCAATGCGTCTACCTCACAAGACTGAACGCACAGCGGAACCTCCAAATCTGGGCAGCCATCGCACAATGTTGGATCAATCCAATAGCCTGCCTTTTGAGCGTCAGCCTTAATCGCTCCATTCGGGCATTGAGGCTGACAAATATCACAAGAAATGCAATTGTCCTTGACGGTGTAAGTCATAGGGAAATGATCTGCTTGCTAATAAAGCAGATAGAGGATGTTCTACTTAAGGCTTAAAAATCTCACTCACTCACTTACTCCATGTAAGTAAATTGGCATCATGAAATCGTAGACACTGCACGCCCCCCGACCCTCAAAGTTTGGGGGCTCTGAGTCCGGCTTCCCCCAAGCTTGGAGGACTGAGGGGGCAATGCAGTGATTCTGTTTCATTTTTAATTTAATTACACTGGGTTACTTAGCTATCTAAATCTTTTTCGTAAACTCTCGTACTAATGTCTTTATTTGAGTAAATACTCAAGTATCTATTCAAGTATTCACTCAAGTATTCACTCAAGTATCTATTCAAGTATTCACTCAAGTATTTATTAACTGCGGCAGGGGACGTATTATGTCTTTTGTTCTGCAAAGCAGGTCGCTCCAAATGCTCTCACAGGTTAAACCCTGAGATCACAAGCTGAGGGAACTGCAATTAAATAACCTATTGGCGTAGGGGCTTATGGCACTGCTGTGCCCAATGCAATCAGCCTTACTACCAACGGTATTTTTATTAAACGCACATTCCTAAGGTCAAAAAAAGAGCTAAGGTCAAAAAAAGATTCAGATACTAATCAAAAAAGAATCAAGGCAAAAATTTTGCTTTTTGCTCATTTATGCATTTTGATTCATGTGTTCTTGTTTATGAATCCATGCATTCTTATTTGCATTCTTATTTATGAACTTTCACCATTCATTCATGATTGTTCATGTGGTTTCATTTATGTATTAGGTATAACAACTCAATAGGCCTGATTCTATGCCATTCGATACAGTTTAATTATTTCTTTATTAGTTGTTTTGAAGACCCTTAAAGCAGTTGCTAAAAATTAGGATATAACAGCTTTAACAACAATCATTAATAACCGAGAATTCTAGAATTCTCAAAGGAATTAGACGTGAGTAAAGATTGGCTAGTGATAGAAGAAGGGAGATGCCAACCATGCCCCAAAGTGCGGGAGTGGGACTTGCTTGAAACCCCCTATCGCTTCTATCGTTTTTTAACGGAAGTAGAAGATGTTTTGAAGGCTCATGCATTTAGATGCCACTCTGACGGTCAATCTAGCGGTCAATCTAGCGGTCAATCTAGCGGTCAATCTAGCGGCCAATATGAATATTTGTCGGCACTTCGTCGGTTAGTTCGCAAGCTGTTTATTAACTCTTACTGGCTGCAATCGCAGCGCCCAACCGCTCCCCTGCTAAACCTTTACGATGAAACAGGTTACCCTTTAACTGTGCAAATAGAGACTCTGCTGCCAGGTACTATGTCACCTATTCATAACCATGGCACTTGGGGTATTGTTGCGGTACTCCAAGGGCAAGAAAAGAACACCTTATGGAGAAGATCACCCGAACGCTTGTTCCCTGATAAGATTATTTGTGTTGAAGAAAAGACTTTTTGCCATGGTGATATTGTGAGCTTTTTGCCAGAGGCAATTCATCGAATTCAAGCCGTTGGCATAGAACCTTTGGTAACCTTTAATATGTATGGAGAAACCGATCGCAAGCGGCGATTTAGGTTTGATCCACTAACTCACCAAGCACGGCATTATTGACACCGCAATGTTCAATAGTTATTGAATAACTACTTGCTTAGAGCTGTTTAATAAGGGTCTTGCGTTTAATAAAAATGCCGTTGATAGTAAGGTTTATTACAGGCCGCTGACTGGTATCTATTGGAGGCGAAAATTCTCTTACCACGAAGTACGTGAGGGTTGAAATTATGTGATATTTAGCGCCTGGCGTAGCCGCATTTCATCTTTAGCGCTAATGCTAAAGCGGCCTTTTTCAACATCGCGAATCCAGCTCTGGCTTTTGCCCAAGCAGTCGGCCAGGGCACGCTGACTCAGCTTGTTTTGCTGACGCGCTACTTTGAGCTTGCTACCCGTGAGCGAAGGATTCGCCTGCGTGGTCGGGTCATGCCAGGAGTGGGCCTCAACGGAGTGCGGTTGTCTAGCTTGAGAGAATTTTACTTGAGAGAATTGCGCGTTGGATTTTGACGAGTTGCGGCGAGGCTTAGGCTCGCTACGACGCATTGTTTGCTGCCACACCTCTGATAGCTCAAAGCCTGATAGACGCGCATTTAATAATCGTGGCCATTTATCTCGGGGCGCATGGTTTGTGAGCAAGCGGCTTGCATCATCTGTCCAAAACGCTAACTCATCGTCAACATTGTCTGGAATGGCATGCGCTTTGACCCACAGCGGTTGAATATCAGCCGGATAGGTTGCCAGATCAAAACAAGGCTTTAATCCATGGTGACAAATGGCTTCTAAATCGCCTTCAAAGGTTTTGAGTAGTCGCTTATGCGCCCCCCGCACGGTGATGGCTTCTTTGAGCCGCTCTTCGCCATAGGCAATGCGCAACAACGTGCGTATGGTCAACCGATGGTCGCCGCCTAGCCGTAGCTTAAACAATAGCCACAGCAGTATCCGCACTGCGCCTTCATGCTGTTGCCAGCTGCTCATTACCTCTGTGAGCAGGACTTGCGGTAGACTGCCATATTGAAAAAACGCTGTTTGGCGGCGATAGTCTCGTTTGTTGAGAAAGTGCTTGGCCCATCCTCCGGCGCGTATGGTAAAGCTAAGGCCAATCAAATGCTGAGCGCCTTGAGTATCTTCTTCAAAATAATATTGGGTGTCGAGCAAATTCCAGATGGGTTGCTCATTTAAGGTAAAAGCCTGAACCTTGCCCTGACGCGGCCAATCGAGAGAAACCAAAATACGGCAAGATTGATATACCCAATTTTTGATTAAGGTGAGTTTGTCAAGCTTGCTTAGGTCTTTGCGCCTATCAAGGCCCAAATATTTTTCGATATGCTGGTCGTTTAGGGTAAAGGCGTCTTTCCAGGGGCAATCGAGTGTGACCACATAGGCGGCAAAAATGAGATGAGCGCAGGTTGCTCGAATATCAAACTGGGCGATCGCACCCCTTGCCTCCTCGGTTGACATCGGCAGGAGAGAATCTCCTTTGGAAGTTTTGTCAGGAGACCTTTCAGGATTCATCGCCAGTCGAAATCGCATTTCGCCGCGACCGTGATTGACCGGTCGGCGGTAACAGAGCTTACCCGTGGCATCGCTTTGCCAAGGCAAAAGCTGCCGCTGGGACAATACCGTACAGGTCTCCCAAATCACCATAGAAGAGGCAAATGGCGCTGTTTGCCCATTGATAAAAATTTCGGGAATCGCCGGTGGGAGCAGCGTACTTTTACAACGGCCTCTTTTGGCTTGTAAAGGTTGTAAGTAAGCGTCTGACTCACAAACGCTTACACAGCGAGGAACCGCAACATCTGGGCAGCTATTGCAAAGCGTTGGATCGATCCAATATCCTTCGCGTTCTGTAGAAGGCTTAATTGCGCCGCTTGGGCATTGAGGCCAGCAGCGATCGCAGCCGCGACAACCCTCTTTAATGGTGTAAACCATAATGCACTATTTCACCAACTCATTGTTTTCGCTTATCGTTAACGTTGTCTATAGTGAGTTAATAACAGTGAGTTAATAACAGCGAGTTGATAGCAGCCAGCAGAAACAACGGCAAGGTTATAAAAAGCGGTTTTCATAAATAATAAAATTAGGTATAACAAGCTCATATCACGTGTTCTATGTCACAGGATACGGTTTAATGTTTTCTTTATTATTTATGTCAAGATTTCCGCAAAGCACTGAGGTGATCAGTTTTTGACGGTGTTCTATGCTCTGCTGAACTTTGACCGTCTTTACAAACAATGATGGGTGTCAACGGGTATGAACTGGTGTGAGGACAATCGGCTGAGCTGTCGTCTCAAGCGCAAATCCTCTGAAGTCGGCTCATATGCTCAAACAGCTGCCAGCAGTATTGTTCTGGCAGGCCGCAAGTGGTTGCGCCTCGCATTACGACGTTGAAGTACCAGTCGTTGGGTGGAATCTCAAGGGACGTTTTTTTGACGACGCTATAGGTTCGTACCTGAATATAGTGCCGGTCGTTGCTTTTGAGGGTGATTTTGAGCTGGCGATAGTTGGCTTGCTGAACGCCTTCGCGCTGATCGAGGCGATCGCTCAATCGCCAAGGCAATCGGTACAAAACACCGTGAACCTCACGGCTAGGGTCGGGCAAAATGTCGAGCGCGCCGCACTGTCGCCGAGCCGAGTAATAGTTAAAGCCCAGTCGATAGCCTTTTAAGGCTGCTGTGCCGATAATGTAAGGGTGAGTATTTTCTCCTAGCGATCGCTTCAAATCAACCGGGCACATGCACGAACCATAGGCAAAGTAGTGAAAGCAAGGCTCGGAGATCAACATGGCGCAACGCTCAATAAATCGACACTCAATGAATCCAGACTACAAGGCTAAATCGATCAATACAACTACAAGATCAATACAACTACAGATTCATGCAAAGACTGAATACTCATTTAGCAAAAGTGTTTTTCAATTAGGGCAGATACCGCTTCAGGGCGCAGCCCATCATAGCGATGCTTTCCTGGCATAATGACCAAACCGGGCGCTTTAGCGCAGCACTTTTGACAGCCCGTATATTGAATTTCAACTTGATCCTGTAGCTGATAATCTTTTAGTGCCCGCTCCAACGCTTCTACAAGTTGGCGACCGCCTCGCTTTTTGCAGCCCGACTTGTGGCACACCATAATTTTAGAAGCCGGTTGGTTGGCTGAGGTTGCTGCCAACAAAGTGGGTTTCCCCGGATTCAAAAAAAGGCAGTACGCTTTTAGCTCAATCACGCCAGCCGAAAAATTTAGCTGACTGCGACCAATACAACGAACCTGAGCCCCGAGCGGTAATACACGTCGTCGCACCGCGTGTTTTACCGCCTCACACAAATTTTTAGGCAGCTTAATGGCCATTTGTTCTTGATCAACTTCTAGCACCATCGCAGTCACATGATCGGGGGCCTCACCGAGAAATCCCAAGAAGGTGCCTTCGAGGTTAAAGATCCAAGGCAGTGAGGGTGAGGTCTCTAATTTGGCTGAAGGTCTCTGTGAACGAGTCTTTGCGGTATTGGAGGTGGCATTGGATGCGGTCTTTGAACGGGTCTTTGAGCTAGTTGCTGACCGAATATTAGACATGGAAATAAGCGCTCCGAGAGGGTGTCTATGCTTTGGGGCGTTTTGGGGGTGTTTTGGAGGCGTTTAGGTTAATCGTCTGGCTCGAACTGTTTGAGGTGTTTGAATCGGGTGGCTCAGCCCTGCAATGAATAAATCCCAGCCGTTGGCCAATGTGAGAATTTGATCGTCGTCAGTTTGGGTTTGTTTAATCACTTCTTGCTCTAGGTCTTTTTTGGCGACATAAGCCATCAATTTTCCGGCGCGGTCGGTATGAAGCATTACTTTCATGGCAGTTTCCTGGGGTAGGGATTTTTTTTAACGTTTTTGGAGAGGGTGCTCGGTGGCCAAGGCGAGTAGTTCATCTACTGTCAGGCTGCGCTTGAGTTCGGTGGCGCGATCGCGCACTGCATTTAACACTAACTGGCTATCTGCCGCATCACAGGGCATTCCGGAGTCTTGCAATACCCAGTCCAGCAAGTGGCGACCAGAATGTTTGCCCACCACTAGCTGCCGCTGCCAGCCCACTTCTTTGGGATCAAAGGGTTCGTAGGTACGGGGGTTTGCCAGCACGCCATGGGCGTGAATGCCCGACTCATGGGCAAAGGCGTTAGTTCCAACAATGGCTTTCCAAGGCGGCACCGGACAGTTCACGGCTTTTGCCACTGATCGAGATAGCTCCAGCAAATGCTGCGTTTGAATGCCGGTTTTAAGGCGGTAGATTTGTTTGAGTGCCATCACCACTTCTTCGAGTGCTGCATTTCCAGCGCGTTCGCCCAATCCATTCACGGTGGTATTAATAGAGGTCGCACCAGCTCGCAGACCGGCTAATGCATTGGCTGTTGCGAGCCCCAAGTCATTATGGGTGTGCATTTCTACTGGAATATTTAAAGCAGCGACTAAGTTTTGGACTTTTTCATAGGTTGTAAACGGGTCGAGAATTCCAACCGTGTCACAAAATCGAAAGCGAAATGCGCCCCATTCTTGAGCAAACTGGGCCACATCGGTTAAAAACAGTTCATCGGCGCGTGAGCTGTCTTCGCCGCCTACACTCACTTCTAAGCCATGGTCGAGGGCAAAGTTAATGGCATCTCGCAGCTGTCGCAACATGGCGCTCCAACGGCCTTGAAACTTCACCTGAATTTGCACATCCGATACAGGGATAGAAATATGTACTCGCTTTAGGCCGCAGCAAATGGAGGCTTGAATATCCGCGATGACAGCGCGGTTCCAGCCCAAAATGTGAGCATTTAGGCCAAGATTAACAATCGCCCGAATCGATTGGGCCTCTGTTTGCCCCATCGCTGGAATCCCAACTTCGAGTTCGGGTACACCAATGGTATCGAGAAATTTGGCGATCGCAACTTTCTCTTCTAGCCCAAAAGCGACCCCGGCTGCCTGCTCGCCGTCACGCAAAGTGGTGTCGTTAATATACACATTTGAAAACATCACAGCAGACTCCTAAGCGACTGTATAAAGGTAGTTCCCCTCTCCTAAAATTGGAGACTCCGAGTCTGATTCCCCCTAACTGGTAGGCTAGGGGGAAAGAAAGCCTTACTTTAAGAAAGCAAAGGTCAGACTGTCTTCAGTCAAGAAGTGATCTAGGTGAAAGGCCCGGTCTTCTGTTTCTAGCAAAATTTGTTCATAGAGATAGCGAGTTGCTCTATCGCCCAGGCTTTCTGCCTGATTGGCCAAACGGCGCAGCAGCGCAATCACCGCTTGCTCAGCCGCCAAATCATTTTCAATCATTTGCCGACACACATACGCGCCATCTGGCTCCATGTCAAAGCAGCACAGTTCAGTTAGGGTAGAAAAAGACCCTGCGGGAATACCCCCGAGCCCATTGAGTCGCTCGGCAATATCATGGGCATGTTCTTGCGTTTTGCCGTAGCTTTCCTGAAAAAATTCGTGAATAGAATAGAATTCGGCCCCTTCGATCACAAAGTGTTGTTTTTGGTACTGGAGGTAAAGGCCCTGAAAGCTGGCATAGGCCATGTTTAAACCTTCGCACACGGGAACGGTAATGTCTTTATCTAAGCCGATGGGGTTAGGGCCAACATCGCCAAAAGCGCGAACCAGGTTTTGAACAGATTGAACGGTTTGAGTAGTCATGTCATTACTCCAAGAAATGTTTGCAGTTGTTGAGCTTAAGTTGAGCATTAAAGGGTGAGAATAAACAAATTAAAGCAAATAGTTTGAGATTAGCGGTTTACAATGAACAGTTTTTGTGAAAAGAAACCGCTAGCAAGACTTTCAGGAGGGTGTCGATAAAACTGCTGGAGCGTGAGTCGGCTGATTGAACAGCGTTAGGAAGTAGCACTAGAGACCAGATGGCTCTCCCAGCAACGCTCTAACCAGTCCACACTGTCTTCCCGAGGGCCGGTGAATCGCCGCACCACGCTGTTGACTAACAACAGCGCAATCGGATGGTTAACATCCACTCGCAAGGTGCCATCAGCTGGGCAGGTACAGGGAATGTTGAGTTCTTTGAGCCGAAAGTTAATCGACCAGCGATCAACTCGGGCAACAGAGACAACTTGGCCCAGCTTGGGAGCCGCAGAGGTAGGCTTATCCATAGGATTGATACTCCATAGTCGGTAGGGTAGTCGGTAGGGTAGTCGATAGGGCCGTAGATAAAGTAGTCGATAGGCCAGTCGATAAAGCAGTCGATAGAGCAGTCGATAGAGCAATCGATAGAGCAGTGGTGGGCATTGCAGATTGCGCTAAAGGGGCGCGTAAGGATAAATGGGTCATGTTTTTAAGACTGTTGAGCTGGCCTTCTAATTGTTCAATCCGAGCCAGCAGTCGCTGTAGCGTATCGGCTTCAATATCCGGCAGGTGAGCGTGCTCTAAGGGGGTCGTTGCTGTATTGCATTCACACACATTGCGGCTAGGAACCCCGACCGCAGTGCAGTTAATTGGAACATCGTGCAAAACAACAGAGCCCGCGCCAATGCGAGCATGGTCACCAATGTGGATGTTGCCTAATACCTTTGCCCCTGCGCCAATAACAACCTGGCTACCAACTGTAGGATGGCGCTGACCGGTTTCTTTCCCAGTGCCGCCCAAGGTGACGCCCTGATACAGCAGTGCATAGTCACCCACAATCGCCGTTTCGCCAATCACAATTCCCATGCCATGATCGATAAAAACGCCGACGCCGAGCTGCGCACCAGGATGAATTTCAATGCCAGTGAGGCCTCGGGCCAGGTGAGAAATGAAGCGTGGCACAAAAGGAACCCTTTGCTGATGCAGCCAGTGAGCGAGTCGGTAGGCCGCGATCGCATGCAAACCAGGATAACAACACAGCACTTCTAACCCGTTTCTAGCGGCTGGGTCTCGCTCAAAGACAATGGCAAAATCTTCCCAGAGGGGACACTGTTGAATCGTGAGCAAACGCCGTATGCTGCTAGTAGAAAATCTCTTTAGCGCGTGGTGAGTGGGAAGTAACATGGCAGGGTGGGGCTGTGTTTCTCTGTTTATAGCAATCGCGTTTTGGGTGGGGCGATCGCACCCTGCCAATCCAGATTGACTAAAACCATTAGTCTTGCACTCAAAAGCTCAACCCCTTTATACACAAAGGAGAGAAAAAAGTTTGGGTAAGGGGGACGAGTATTTTGGCCTGCCAGGGCAAGTATTTCTAAAGATGGGTACAGGTATTCTGCACTCATAAGAGAAACGTTAAAATTATTGGTATGCTTGGCTTATGGCCGTCTTTAGGTAGGCGTAAGAGACCGTTTTGGGCTGTACTCAAAACCAGTTTTTTACCTTGCAATCATAACTCTCTTAAACAAACAGTAACAAAGAATGCAAAATGCTTTTGATTGAATTTTAAATAAATTAAAGGACTGCTTGAGAAGCTGTGACTATCCTAAAGATTAGAATATGCTTGACTGAAGATATGTTTGACTGAAGACATGCCTGACTGAAGACATGCCTGACTGAAGACATGCCTGACTGAAGACATGCCTGACTAAAGACATGCTTGTTCCTAAATACTTTTCAAATTCAAAATTTGCGAACTACTTTTTGACTGTGTTCTATAGCGATGACTCGTGATGCCTGTGGAGCTAAAAATATTAGGACTGCCCGCCGAGCGGGGACGATGGCTGTTGGTTTTTCTCGGTATGAGTGTTTTACTATGTTTAGGCAGCGTTTACGCTTGGAGCATTTTTAGAACGCCGCTGCAAAATGAACTCAACATTGGGGCAACACAGAGTTTGTTGCCTTACACCATTGCCCTGGTTTTTTATGCTGCGCTCATGCCGGTTGCTGGGTTTTATATCCCTCGGGTGGGGGCGCGAACAGTGGCAATTGTGGGTGGGCTGATTGTCGGGCTCGGTTATGTGTTATCTAGCTTTGCGACCAATATTGCGATGCTCACGTTTACCTACGGCGTGATTGCCGGAAGCGGCGTTGGAATTACCTATGGTGTGCCCATGGCAGTGGTTGCGCAGTGGTTTCCGGATAAAAAAGGACTGGCAGTGGGGCTGACCATTGTTGGATTTGGTCTTTCTCCTTTAATTACGGCGCCCCTTGCTAACAGTTTAATTAGCCTTTATAGCGTGCGAGCAACGTTGCGCATTTTGGGCATTGCTTTTGCGATCATCATTCCCGCGATCGCACTTGCCTTTAAGCGCCCGCCTGCTGGCTGGCACCCCAAACACAATTCAGCCGACCCGCCCAAAGCGGCACTGCCCAAAGCCTATCCTCAGCATATTCTCTCTAGCCGCTCCTTTTATGGACTGTGGATTTGTTACGCTATCGGCACCTTAATCGGCCTGAGTGCCATTGGTATTTCTGGCCCAGTCGGAGAAGAAATTATTAAAATTAATCCCGGATTAGCCGCTGGGAGCGTTTCTTTATTTGCGCTGTTCAATGGTCTTAGCCGTCCGTTATTTGGCTGGCTGAGCGATCGCTTTAAGCCGCACTATGTGGCGATCGCCACTTATGTCCTAATTTTGGTGGCCTGTATACTCATGGCCAATGCTCAGGCGGGTCAGGTGGCGACCTATTTATTTGCCTTTTGCTTATTTTGGTTTTGCCTGGGCGGGTGGCTTGCGATCGCGCCAACAACAACCCTTCATTTTTTCAATCCCGATCGCTACGCCCAAAACTACGGTATCGTGTTTACGGCCTATGGCGTAGGGGCCTTGCTCGGAACCCTTGCCGCAGGCCAAATTCGAGACTGGTTTGGCGCTTATACCTATGCCTTTTATCCGATGGCGCTGCTGGCCGTGTTGGGCATTGTTACGGCTAGCTGTTTGCTCAAGTCTGATCCAGTCTCAAAACCTGACGCAAACGTCTTAACGAGGAATGGGTATGAAGGCAATTTGGAACCATGAAATTATCGCAGAAAGCGACGATACGGTTGTTGTGGAAGGCAATCATTACTTTCCGGAAAGCGCTTTGCGACGCGAATTTTTCGCACCGAGCGATCAAAAGTCGTCATGTCCTTGGAAGGGTGTGGCGTCTTACTACGACCTAGTGGTAGGCGATCGCAAAAATGCAGGCGCGGCCTGGTATTATGCCGAGCCCAAGCCCGCCGCCGCCGAAATTAAAGGTCGGGTTGCCTTTTGGCGAGGTGTAGAGGTCTCAGCCTGACAGACAAAGTTCAGCATCAGCTGGGTCGCTTCGCTTTGCGGTGAGTACCAACCATAGTTTTCCGCATACCATCGGTTTTCAGGGCAATCGGCAGTCGCCAATATGCGCTCATCGTCAATCTTGTACTCAAAATCAACAGTATTGCCAGAAGAACGCAGACTGCTCGTATCAACAGAGATATTCTCGTTCCTTCCTCGCCCTTTGTAAGCGTTGCCTTATTTGCGGATCTCTACCCAAAACCCAATACTAAGATATGCGTACTGCTATTGAAATTTCAGACGTAAAGCAAAAGACATTGTATAAATAATTGAATGTACTCAGACAATAAGATCAGTCAGCTATTTGGTGATCAATCGCTCGCATATGTAAAAAATAGGCATAGAGGTGGTACAAACAACGAAAAAGGCAATACCTATGAGAACTTCTATACAACCTACAAAATTGCCTTACTGTCAGCCGATGCTATTGAAAAACAGGCAAGCATCAAATTTTATAGCCAAGTTCTGTCCTTTGTCGATGATTTAATCATTCTCTACGAAGAGGAAAATAGACTCCAACACCATCAGTTAAAGAACAGCTTAAACGTGAGCTGGGGAAGTGATCTTAAGTCAATATCCAATGATTTTGAGAAGCAGGAAATCCTTAACCAAAGTATAGACAAAGCGTCAGAGCTTGTTTTAGTTGTTTCAGATCAGCCTCTTCAACAACGATTATCTGCCGCCATCCCTGCTGCTATACAAGCGTTTAGCAAGGTCGCTTACTTTCCCCACCGGCGAACGTTGATGCAAGTGATTCATGCAGTTCCTGAGTTTTACGAAGCTATCAAATACCTCTGTGCCTTCGAAGATCCAGCCCCAGATAAAATAGAGTGCGTTGCTCAAGTATTGCTAGGGAGCTGGTCGTCCTGTAGCAAGTCTGGCCTTTCCGTCATAGATATCTTGACAAAAGCGCAGAACTCGTCACCTTCTTTCATTCGATCCTTTGACGGCACCCTATTGCTAGATTCAGAGGTTGCGAGTATTTTAAGTAATATTGCTAACTTTCAATTTAACCTCTCAAAAGGTTTCCTCCACTGGCAATATGGCCATAATATTGACCAAGGAACCATTCCTTACTGCATTAGCCACCCTAATTTTCGCCGATTCCAAGAACGGATAAAAGCCTCTAACCCCAAAACCTTTGAAGAATTCGAGATCTTGCTATGACAAGGACGTACTCTACCTTCAATACAGAGCTTTCAAAAGCCCAGCTAGCCCAGCTCGCAGATAAATCAACTGCGCCAGATGCTTACAAAGACGCGATGACTTTGCTTGGGGAGCTCCTCGGAGAGGTGGTATCTGCCCAAATTGATAATAGCAACGCTGGCCTGTATCTTGCCTGTACTGTTGAAGATGTAGATTATCTAGCGAAAGGCATGTTAGGCCCTCTAGAGAACTCTTTTCAGTCGGTTAGTCTTGCTTGCTTCTGGAATGAAAGGTTTTCTCCTTTCAACGTGCAAGGAATACAAGCCTCTCCTATTATTCGGAAATATTCAGAACCTCAAGACAAAGCGATTAGTCACTTGGTTATTGTTAAGTCTATTATCTCTAGTGGCTGTGTTGTAAAAACGAATTTAACGGATCTAATTCAGACTATACACCCACAAAAGATATTCATTGTCGCACCTGTGATTTATTCGGGCGCAGAAGAAAGACTCGCTGCTGAATTTGAAGCTTCAGTGTATGAAAAGTTTCAGTTTATTTATTTAGCTGAGGATGATGAACGTACGGATGAAGGTGAAGTTATTCCTGGGATTGGTGGCATGGTGTATGACCGTCTTGGGTTTAGCGGGCAGGATGACAAGAATCGCTATATTCCAGAACTTGTTAAAGCACGTCGTCGGCAATTAGTAACAAGCACGGGCTTTTGAAAAGCTCATTTTGCCTGATGTTTTGCCTCTTGCCGCAGGTTCGATGCAGGCAGGTCGTATCCGATTGCTCCTATCTACTCAGGCTCAGGCATCCCACTGCTGAATGTGGTATCGGTAGCCTTGCTCGGTTAAAAACAGCTGACGGTGCTGGGCAAAGGCTTCCTCGCAAGTGCGCGATGAAACCAGTGTGTAGAACTGGGCGCTGCGACCATCTCGCTTGGGTCTGAGAATGCGGCCTAATCGCTGGGCTTCTTCCTGGCGCGATCCATATTTGCCTGAGACCTGAATCAGCACATCGGCATCGGGTAAGTCGAGGGCAAAGTTGCCAACCCGCGAGAGAATAAGGCCCGATACCTCGCCGCTGCGGAAGTCGGCATAGAGTTGGTCGCGCTTTGGCTGGCTGGTTTTGCCGGTGATAAGCGGCAGGTCAATTTGTTGGGCGATCGCCTTCAGCTGATCGATATATTCTCCAATAATCAACACCCGGTGGCCTTTCTCTTTTTTAAGCAAGCTTTGAACAACGGCTAGCTTTACCGGATTTTCTGCGGCAATCCGAAACTGATAGCGTCGCGATGCGATCGCATACTCCATCTGTCGCTCTTTGGTTTGTGCCACCCGAATTTCGGTGCAGTCGGCAGCGGCAATAAAGCCTTCTCCTTCTAGCTCGCGCCAAGGTACGTCGTACCGTTTGGGGCCAATGAGCGTAAATACATCGCCTTCGCGACCATCTTCACGAATCAGGGTGGCGGTGAGTCCAAGGCGGCGGCGAGCCTGAAGCTGTGCGGTGATCCGAAAAATGGGGGCTGGCAACAGATGAACTTCGTCGTAGATAATGAGCCCCCAAGCCTGCTGATCAAAAAGGCCTAAATGGAGAAAGTCGTCATCTTGGCTGGCGCGATAGGTGAGAATTTGATAGGTCGCTAGCGTCACTGGGCCAGTGGCCTTATGCTGTCCGCTGTATTCAGCTAATTGTTCTTTTTTTAAAGTGGTTTTATCCAACAGTTCTCGCTGCCATTGGCGCACGGAGGTGAGGCTGCTGGTGAGAATCAGGGTTTTTTGTTGAATCTCTGCCATGGCGGCCATGCCAACCATGGTTTTCCCGGCCCCGCAAGGCAGCACAATCACGCCGTTACCGCCTTTGGCTTGGCCCGCTTGGTAAAACAACTTAGCGGCAGTTTGTTGATACGGGCGCAGGTGAAAGGGTTCGCCTGTTTCTGTGGTAGACCGCAAGGACAAAGTGAGTTCGTCCCCGGTCAAATAGCCTGCGAGATCTTCTGCAGGGTAGCCTGCCGATAGCAAGGCTTGCTTGAGCCGACCGCGATCGCCCAAGTCAATGGCAAAGGTAGTGGGTGAGAGTCGATCACCCAGTAGCGGCCCTACCTGTTCGTGCCGTTGCAACAGTTCGGCCAAGGGTTCGTCTGCGACTTTGAGCATCAAGGGCGAGAGATCTGACGAGAGATCTGACGAGAAATCTGGCGCTTCTGCTGAGCCCGGCTTGAGTGGTTTGAGTGGGTTATTAAGTGGCTTAAGTGTCGTGAGGCCATAGCGATCGCCTAGCGCGGCTATTTCCTGCGCAATCGACTCAGGCATGGGGTATTTGGCATGGTCTTGCAGCGCTGCGACCATACTGCTAACTGGCATTCCAGCGGCGCGCGCATTCCAAATGCTCAGCGGACTGAGGCGATAGGTATGGATATGTTCGGGGCTTTTGATCAGTTCGGCAAAGGGCGCGATCGCTTCCTGAGCGGCCTTGGCCTTAGGCGCATGAACATCTAGCAACACGGTGCGATCGCTCTGAATAATCAGGGCATTATCCGGAAAATAGCTCACAAGAGATGCTCCTAATTAGCACTAATTGGCACTGAGCGGTAACGTATAGCCGAGCTTACGCAAACCATTACGAAAGCGAGTTTCATGATCGAGCAATACGACCAAATGGCGATCGCCTGCTAGCTGACAATACTTTTTGGTGCGCGAGTCATGCGCAATGAGTGCGGCTAAGGTGGCATCTGCGCATTCAATCAAGCGGGCAATGCCTTGGTCTTGAAGGCTTTGGGAGCGGCTCAAACAATCTTCAAAAAACTGTTTTACCGTCTTGGGAAAAGCCTCGGCGCTGGCCTTCGTCAAAAACGCTTGAAACTCTTTCAAATCATGTCCGGATTCTGCTGCCTTGAGCGCCGTTTCTCGATTCAGCTTCCAGACCGCATCGGCGGTTTTTTCTGTAAAGGTGTTCATCATCAACGCTTCTGCTGGGCTAAGCGGTGGCCCCGTCATTACAATGTCCAAATTGGGGAGTACTCGCAGCGTACTTTCTACCGTGACGGTAGCCGCCGTATAGCTGTTGGCAAGGCCCAAGCAAAACGCGCCTAGCGGCGTCATCCGCAACGCCAAGAGGCCATCGTAACGGCTCAAAAAGTCGTAATCATCTGTGCCCCAAAGCTGCTTAAACTCGTTAGAAGGAATATCATAAGGTGCCACATAGGCCACATCAAAAAGGCCCAGCGTTGCCGCATATTCAAACAAAAAGCAGCGCGTGTAAGTATCTTCTAAAATGCTCCAGCTACTGTTGGAATCGTAAAGATAACCATACCCCGGCTCACTGATATAAAGATTCTCGGGCGAACGGCTCACAGAAAACGACTGACCGCTCGCAATGATGTAGCGCGTTAGCGCTGCGTAATCTATCCATTTTTTTACCGGACATTGGCTGAGCACTGAAACCAGATGCTGGCGGCGTCCGCTGAGGGCTGTGAGCCCGCGCTTGCCTTTCCCCGTTTGGCCTTTAATAATATCCACGCGACGGAGTTCGTCTAGCACGGTGCTTTTGAGCCATTTTTTCCAAATCGTCTGAATGGTTTTGGCGGGGTCGGTGCTCATGGCTTTTTGCCCGGCTTTGGTGAGCTGGAGCTTTTTGCCATCTAGCTGGGCGAGCCCGCCGCCTTGTAGGAGCATCACCCAGGCAAAGGGTTTAATGTCACCAATCGGATCTTGATCGGTCGGTTGCTCAATGTCGCTATAGTAGTCACCGCCTTGCAGAAGGGGCGCGATCGCATTTAGGGCCGCTTTTCCTGGCATCAGCGTTTTATCGCTCACGCTCACTTTGCCTAAATGCACCAGCCGTAAAACGGCCAGCAAATCTTGCTGAGCGGCTTGTTCGGTAGCGCAACAAACCACGGGCACATTTTCTAAACGGCGTATTGTCTTACGCTGTTGGTAGTCATAGCGCTGATATTCAACCTGAATGCTCTCAGGGGGCTGTTTAATACTCTGGATAGTGAGCGACGGAGGCTCTTTTACAAGGGCTTTGAGCGTTTGTCGCATATCTTCTGGCAACACATGGCCAACGGTCGAGTAGTTAGCAATCGGATAAAAAAACAAATCTAGCAGAGATGCGGGTGCCCGGTAGCTATAGCGAGCGGTGCGGCTTTCCCACTCAGGCAGCTCGCCGTATTTAGCCTGAAACTGCTCAGGTAAGTAGAGCCCGCCAGTCACATACACGGCTTCGGCCACCGCAGCTTGCTGAAGTGCGTTGAGTCTTTGCCACAGCTTTCTAAGATTGGCTGACCGAATATACCGTGCGATCGCCTCAATGATCTCTGCCTTTCGGGTGGGGCTTTCCTTTACAGGCAAAAGTTGCAGGAGCATCTTTAACCTATCTACCGTATGAAAGGTAAGCCCTTCTTCGAGTGTGATGAGCAGACTGGGTTGAGTGATTGCCATGTTTGGTTCAGCAATAGCCATGTGTATTTTCATAACCCTAATGCTTTTTTGACTATGATCGACATAGTTTTTCTCAATTTTTCTCAGAGGCACACCCCACCTTTAGCAGCCTGGACCAGATGGAAGCAGAATTGAAAACCCTGTTTCATAGAGACATTGATCTCATTACCCGCCAAGGTATTGAAACTAGCCGTAACTATTTACGCCGTCACGAGATCCTTTCCTCTGCCCAGGTAATTTATCCGCCTATGAAGGAGTGAATATGTTGTCGTTGGTCGAAATCGCGATTCCAAGTCCTTTGGCGCTGCGTGGCGGATGGGCTGCGATCGCAGCTGTTTGTGCGTCACGCGGATGGGCCGACGCTGTTTATGCTGAGGGCGATTCCTTTGGGAGGCTTTGCGTTGACAGACGCTTTGCGTTGGCGCAGCCTTTTAAGGGAATCGCCATTGTGCTTACGACGGATGATCTACCCTTACTCGCTTGGTCAAAATGGCCATGACTTCGTTGGCTCTGCCGGTGGAGATGGGGGTGCTCCAGTCGTTGGGTTCGGCGTAGTTGAGTTGGTGCAGGCGGTGGATGGTGGCGCGGACGGCGCTGATGCTGCCGAATAGCATATGGCGCACGGTTTCGGTGTCGTTATTAGGTGGGGGTGGGGTGTTCGCGATAGGTGAATCTGTGGACGCGGCTGCGTCCTGAACGGAAGGGATAAACATGAGATCTGGTCTCCAAAAGATGGGTTTGGGAGGAAACCAGAACTCAACTAAACCTAGCCACCCCGAGAAGATGTAGTGCAAGTCGAGGTGGCTAAGGTAAAGTAACCCTAGCTGCCGGGATTGCTGCGTAATCCTGGGGGTTAGCTATCGGTAGGTGTTGGTAGCACCTGCCGATGGCGCTAAGCAAAATTGAGTTCTGAGAAGGCACTGTGATAAGCATCACAGCTTAGAATTGAAGATAATCTGATTCTTGGCGGTAGTCAAGCAGCGTGGCGATTTTGGAGGGGATGGTGATGAATGAGTCGGTGCTGGGCCGCGACCAGCTTCAAAATTTGCTGAGAGACTTTATGGCCCACCATGGGGCTGATTATCATCTGCAAAAGATTGGCTTCTTTGGCTCTTATGCTCGCGATCAGGCGACAGCTGAGAGCGATGTAGATATTGTGTTTGCGACTGACCGGCCTAATCTCCTGACCACTTCTGCCCTAAAGCAAGATCTAGAAGTTTTGCTAGGGCGAAAGGTCGATGTGATTCGCCTGCATCAATACCTAAGCCCAGCCTTCAGAGATCGCATAGAAAAAGAGGCCATCTATGTCTGATAGATCTAACAATGATCTTGTTTTGATAGGGTTGAGGTTAAGATCCGTGTTAGCTGCACTAGAACGCATTCCTCGACGCTTTGTGGCTATTTCAGAACCCAGCGATTTTGTGAGCAGCGAAGCTGGCTTAGATAAACTGGATAGTATCTGTATGGTTTTGATTGCCGCAGGCGAAGAATTTAAGCAGATTGACCGCAAAACTGAGGGGGCATTATTCGCTAAGTACCCCCAAGTCTCTTGGCGCAGTGCGATTGGCTTACGAGACGTTTTAGCCCATGCGTACTTTCAGGCTGACCCGGAACAGATTTATGCAATTTGTAAAGACAACATTCCGTCGTTAATTGAGACTTTACAACTGATAATTTACGATTTAGACAAGAACGCTGTACTCTAGCGAAGCGCGAACGTCAGCTCGGTTTGCATCCTGGGGCTTTTGTCATCATTGACGACTTTGATGATCCGTTGCCTGATAACTTTTGGCTAGGCAAAGAATGAAGCTGTTACTGGATACCCACACTTTTAAACCGATGCAGGATGACCCATCTCGACACTCACACTGTCTAAGCAGTCATCCTTGGGGCGATAAGATAGCAGTTCCATGCCGATAGGTTCGCCTGTTTCTTCGTCTTTAATCAAGAGAACACCATCGCCAAGTTCGGTGACGATTTGCTGTTTGCGGGGGGACTGCCAAAATACGGTCAGCAGTTCAAGTTCTGGTTCGTAGTAAATTTTTACCTGTGCCACAGGGGTTCTCCTTCTTTGACAGCATTGGTTTGATAGGCAGTAATCAAAAAGCCCTCGTCGCTGAGTCTCTTTGCCAATATTCTTCTGATGTGCGGACGCGAAAGTTAAGCGGGTAAGAATAATGCCTCAACCGCAGCACGTCCCCAACTGGAGCAAGTAATTTAGGCTGATAGGATAGGGCACATCAAGTTACGGACTTCAGGAATGCCATTAATATCACACGTCAATCTCCGTATAGGATTTTCAAAATTAGACGGAAACTTTCGGGGTATTACCCCTGAGCAGGGATATTATACGGAAAGTTTCGGGATGATTTTCTCTATGGGTTAATTACAGGGAAACTTTCGAGGTAATTACCTTGTGTGTGGTAGATATACAGAAAGTTTCCATATGTTAAATTGTTGTGTCCCTTCTACTAAAAACGATTCCGCAGCATAGTTCTCTTCTTCAATCGTTTGACGAGAGCCGTCAATCTTACAGAAATTATTATTAACCCGGCAGTAAAATAGATCAAGAACTAAAGAGCCTGATCCTCATAGTTTCTAGCGTTTTACATCTTGATGCAACCTATTCGATAGCCAGGTTAATAAAAAATCCTAAAAAGATACACCTAAGATTGTTTTACAATTTCCAGTTCAATAGCATTCCACAGACATGAATTCAGAGAGTAAGCGGAAACACATTTTTATCAGCCATCATCACGCAGATGATGCCCAGGTTGACAATTTGACATCTCTTTTGTCGCGAAGTGGCTATGACATTCGCAACAGTTCGATCAGGGCTAAGCCCGCAAACCAAAGACGATTGGATAAAGGATTGGTCAGCGATGAAACGATCAGACGCTTACTTCGCAGAAAGATTTCTTGGGCTGGAACCGTTGTGGTGTTAATCGGGCAAAATACCCATTCAAGACCTTGGGTGAATTGGGAAATCGAACAAGCAAATAAGCAAGGCAAGAGAATAGTAGGAGTCTATGCCCGAGGAGGGACAAGGGCAGATATACCTGACGCTCTTGAGGAGTATGCTACAACAATTGTGGGTTGGAACTCTAAACGTATAATGGCTGCAATAGATGGTACTGAGAACCTATTTCAGAACCCAGATGGTTCTCCAATGCAACCCACTTACACTCCCACATCAGGGACATGTTAAGTTATGAGCAAGACTTATATGTATGTAGTAGACCGTGACTTCGGGTTCGCCCCGAACCCTTTTCATGGTTATTGTACTTTGGCAACTTGTAAACATAGAATACGTAATACAGCTGAGGTGAATGACTGGGTCATTGGCATGGGTGGTGCTCGGTTGAAAGCTACTGGTAAGTGTATCTTTGCTATGCGTGTCACTGAAAAAATTACATTCAACGAGTATTGGACAAGTCCACAATTTCTTGACAAAAAGCCTGTAAGAAACGGAAGTCGGAAGATGATGGTGGGAGACAATATTTACTACCACGACTCATCTAGTAATGAATGGAGCCAAGCCGATTCACACCATAGTAACGCTGATGGGAGTGTCAACGTAGATAACTTAAAAAAAGATACAAGTTCTAGAAATGTTCTGCTTTCTAAGCACTTTCTTTATTTCGGAAGAGAAGCACCAGTCGTTCCACATAATTTATTAAACACTATTAAATATGAAAACGGAATAAATCATCGAGTCTTTGACGAAAAGACCAATGATGGGGTTCGCCCCCTTATCGAGTGGTTGCACAGCCAAGGATCACTTAACCAAGTGATCAGTGCTCCTTTTGATTTTAGCGACAGTGAAAAGCGCTATTCTGGCAATAACAGTAAAGTTCTATAATTCCCGTTATTTTATGCTCAAAGTTGGCACGCAGGTATTATGGAGTTAGAGTATCATAAGTTCTCTTCAAGTACTGTACAGCTGCCGAATCCCGTCAGCAAACTCAAAATTACCACCATAACTAGGATGTCTCACTGGTGAAACTTTGAACTCTAACCGAGATAGGGCTTTGTGAGCATCAGCACCAATCGCAACAATCATTTTGGGTTGCAACCACTCAAGCAAGTAACACAGTAGCTCTTTACACTCGTTAAACTCGCGTGCCGAATGACGACGGTTGCTCATTGGATTTTCAGCTTCAAATGGATGAAAAGGGAATATGTTCCAGAGGAAAACTTTCGCATCAATCTCACGAATAATCTTCCACACTTCGGTAGCTGTTCTCTCTTTAACAGGTTCTCCGATTGTAGCTTTGGCTAATCCACTAATCCCAAACATATGATCCTCCCATACTTCGGTAGCTGTTCTCTCTTTAACAGGTTCTCCGATTGTAGCTTTGGCTAATCCACTAATCCCAAACATATAGTCCAACGTTGCCAGGGTTATTTCATCTGTCAGTGCTATACCTGTTCGACGCGCTCCACGATAGCCACAGTCACGCCCCAACCAAACCGATTCGACTCCACAGTTCACTGCGGCATTAAGGTATCGTGTAAGATTTAGACGGCGAATTGCTGGACTTTCAGAGTGATCGTGTTCATCACATATATCTCTATATGGATTAAATACACTATTAAAAGTTATTTGGCTTAGATGGTTGACAAATAATTCAGCATTCATTGTGGTAATTCCTTAAACGAGATTGAGTGCTCTTCTAGATCAGCGATGACAATGCCTCGCCTATATAGCTGAAGCTGTCGGAATACAGCATAGCCATCAAGGATGGCTTTTTCCCATTGCCATAGATGACACTGCTCTGCCTCATAGCCACTGATAAATTCAGAGATCAATTTCAATAGCGAGTAATCTAGAGACTTTATCGAAGCAAAATAATTTAAGCGTAAAGCACGGTGGAAAACTAAGGTTGAAATTCCTTCCTCTATCAGGATAGCTCTACTGCCATCCTGCGCTTCATCAATTTCAGGATGGCTTTTTCGCTTTACTTTAAAAAGGGATCGCAATACGGGCGACCATCCTAGAATTGCAGCATTTGCCAGATGAAAAACATCGTGAAAACGGTAGTCATCATTTACAATACGGTTGTCTGTAAGTGCCGAGCCGATATTTATACCATTGCATTGCTGAATGACGTAAGTTTTGTCACCCCGGTGCTTTTCAAATATGTGCATCGTGATTTTTCGCGGAAGCTGTTCAAGAATATCAAGCCCCTCATCAAACAAAGGAGGATAAGTCGGCTGTTCAGTCCATCGACCATGGATTTTGTGGACATTATACGCCGCAGCATTTGCAAGATCTATGTCAGCAACATCAGCGGCTTCAATCAAAGCACGAAAAATCTCGATTAAGTGAGCCGACAAGACATCGCGATTATTCGCAATTCTGTTCATATGAAAATCATTCAACAAGAGTCCGACCTTGCCAGCGAGCGCGATCAGAGCTGCCTCAAATGCAGGAGAGTCTGGTGAACCATCAGCATTCTTCTCTAATTGAATATCTCTGAAACTTCCGACGAAATCATTTTCTACCTCGTCCCAGCCTTGTAAGTCACGGAACGTTCTTTGAGCGAGCATATTCAGGCTTAGAGATGCGCGAGATGCAATGTTGCTGAAATACCAAAGAACATCTCCGAATTCTTCAACTACGGCTTCGGTATAACCCACAAATGACTCTCGATCTCTCTGCTTTTTCTTGAGTGAGCTGAGCAACGTTCCAACTTCACCAAATAGTCCAAGCAAAGGAAATGCGAGACCATTCAACCCAATTTGCTTATTCTGGTCTGTTCTCCGAGCAATGATCTGGTAATCATTGAGGGTCACTAATGTCTGAACTGCCTCACCATCATGTTTTGTGTCATTCATGGTCATCTAATCCTGAGCATTACTTTTAAGATATACAGTGTCATTCATAAACCGACCGATGTCTGAAACTCTAGCAATCTTCCCCAACCCCTCGGCTCTACCTCGAATCTGAGTTTGTAAGACCCTCAAATCAGTTCGGAATGCAATGTGTCGATCCCAACTACAGCAAGCAGCGTCAGGATTCTCTCTTCGCCAAGCGTCCCAGAGCGGATGCCATTTCGACAAAAATGGTCGAAGATCCTGATTGAGCATGGCGAGCGCATAGGTTTCGACTGTGTCAAAACTTCCTCTGTGAGAAGGCAACATATGTGTTGGTTCCATCGTGGTAATACTCTTGCGCGTATATTGGAAAAGATCATAAAGCGACTTCAGCGCAATGCCATTATCACCATCCGTGTCTGACATGGGTTGAGTGGCGATTCGTGTAGCTATTTCTACGAAGAGTGACCATGCTACACGTCTCTGCGCGCCGCTATTAGCAAGTTTCCACTTTTGCCCAAATGTTTCAATTTCGATCTCCGTTATTTGCCAATCTTCCGAACGAAACCGCATCCAGAGGGTCGCAAAGGTTTTCCAGAAGAGTCCAATCAATCCGCCAAGTAGTGCCCCAATCAATACGAACAGCCACAAACCTTTCAATTCTGTGATCCAGTAAATACATACTCCAAGCAGACTGCCACAAAGCAGACCGCCCATGAAACGAATGATCAAGCATGACCATGCCCTGGCTTTTGGAGAATGCTGGTAACTGTTAGGCATGATTAAATGTTTCGTGTAATCAGCTAATTTTATCAGACTGAAATTATACTGTTATAAACAGTACTATAGAAAGGTTCTTCCTTGCGCAAGTTAGCCACCACACAACAAGCCGTTGGAGCGGCAAATGAAGATTCTATTGCTGCGTTTAAGTTTTGTTTACCGCTGCTCAACTTGGTCGTTATTCCGTTGAGTTATTGGCTTGGAAAGTAGTTGCAATGTTTCGGGTTAGGTAAAAGTCACAAGCTAATTGCCAAAGAGTACACTAGTTATTATCAAATATTCAATTGAATAACGAGCATTTTGATTAAAATTACATACAATGGTAGTCAAAGATATTTTAACTCTGAGCATTTCATCTCTAGCTCTCGTATTATCCATCTATAACTTTTATGTTCAACGAGTTAGACGAGAAGATAAGTTGATTGGGAATTTAATCAGTATACAAAAGGCTGATGGTGATTGGAGTACACTGGCTGAGTATTCAATATGTAATATTGGTGATACTCAATTAGTAATCAAAGAAGTAGAAGTATGTGGTGAGAGCGGAGGAAAGATTCTTGAGAGTAAAGTAGAACAAGTTCCATGTGTTATTAAACCAGGTGAAATTGTTCTTGTAAACGTTTTTCATAGAAGGGATGATTTCAAGAATGATTATATTGCACTTGTTGAGTTTGGAATTTTCAGTGCGAAAGGAAAGGGATACAGATTGCCTCATCCTATTAGCGAAAACGGGAAATATCCAAAAAACATGTGGGAGACTTTTGAGTTAAATAAGGAACATGAAGGATTTTAGAAATCCGCTGCACTGCATAACAACCTCAGTGCAGCGGACTTAAAAGATTGCTCACAATCAAGCGTAACGTGGCTTCGAGCCGCTGACTGAGATCGTTCTGCCGCAAAAGCTGATGGTTGAGACCGTAGTATGCAAATCATTAAATTTCCAATCTTGCGTTGTTTTTGCTTTGTCAGTAAGGCGGTGACTGATAAATTATCTGTCAATGTCCAGTGTCGCGTCATTTTGAAATCATTACTGTGGCAGTAGTTTGAGAAGAGCAACTGAGTTGTTATGAAAAGCAATACAAGTAATAGTACAAATAACTAAATAGAGGTAAGCCCCCGGCTTTGCCGGGGAGACTATCTAAGGTTTGACCGAGCGCCGCAATAGTAGGAAATTCTCCTTGCGAGAGGTAATCAGCCTCTTAAAAAACGCCAGGAGAATGAA
>Ga0208979_100293_pt1 | contig 48762 bp, 44 predicted proteins | sample HotLakConsUCCSLE_FD_184738 | JGI IMG/M metagenome (GOLD analysis project Ga0208979, IMG submission 184738) | Hypersaline microbial mat communities from Hot Lake, Washington, USA - Hot Lake Consortium UCC-SLE (SPAdes) | ecosystem: Environmental > Aquatic > Non-marine Saline and Alkaline >... | reverse complement strand
GTCATGGCATCGAACCCTATGCCTACCTGCGCCACATTTTCAAAGAACTTCCACTGGCCGAAACCGTGGATGACATTGACGCATTATTGCCCCAGGCGATCAAGGGTGGGGTTTCGTAGGCGCTTACAATCAATCGGCCGAAGAACCGCCAAAAACATGCTTTCAAAATCGCAAGTTGGAAATCGAGGCAAAATCAGTACTTGTTCAGAGGTTCCCTAGTGTATTTCTAGTTACATCAAAGAAGAGGCTCGCTCGGCTATGTTCAATCTTTGACCAATTACTAGCTGTCGAAAGTCGCACATCGGTAGCGACTGAAAGCATACCCAGCGTAGCGGCGCCAAGCCAAATGTAATCTACTCGCTTCCAAGCCTTAGATGAAAGCTTCAACCAATACACGAGGACAACATGGAAGAGTACGAGCAGCACTGATAGAGCAGCAATGAAGTGCCACAACTCCGACAGAAATCGGTTAGTCCAGAAGTCTTCCAAAGCTTAGGCCTCCGAGTATTGCAACATAATGTCTATCGGAACCGGCCGGCATTGGAGCGTCAGCGGAAAAGCCGGGCCGTGTTGACGCATTTGTTAAGGATGTTGGCTCAAAGAAATGAGCCCGAAACTCTCGTGGTTTCATAGAAGTAGGCCCGCGCAATTGGGCCATTTGGGGTTTCCGCAAATTTGTAGTAAAAAACATCTGGATTCTCACCAATTTTTGGAAACTCTGTGAAACACGCATCCAAGGTACCAGCTAATTCTGCATTCTTTTGATTCTGAGAAATATCTTCCATAGAAAGAGAAAATTCATGGAAGGGTTTCACAGTTTTAGGATAGGGAGTACCCTTTTCTACGAAGTAAATACCTTTAAGAATATGCTTAAACACCTTGTCTAGCCGCGGATAGTCCAATTCCATTACAACTGTATTATCTTCCTGTCCAGTTTCGGAATCTCGTACAGTTACATTCCGAGGATTTGCGCCTATCTGGTGGATAAGAGCCGGCCTTCGATTTATGGCCCGCATCACTTTGGTGAGAAACTGATGGTGGCCATGTTTATTAGATGTAATTGTCATTGCTAAAACATATAGTAAATATTCATCGTCTTTTGATCTCACAGTGTTGTGCTCGTGACACGAAGGTACAGTCTTTAGATTCTTCCTGTAATCCTTTCCATCAGGTGAGTCTTTCTGTTCTGGGAAGATTGCTTTCGGTGGGACATGTTCATCTGTTGTAGCAGTATTGCCGCAATAGTAGCAAATGGAGCTCATAGTACCTTCCCTAACGTCTGTATTAACCGGCGTCGGCATCCGAGTTGAATGCTTTGTTATACCGATTCTTCACCTGTTTCGATACTTTCTGGCATCGGTGATGAACCATTCTAGCATCTCCCAATTATCCAGCTCTGTAGCTTCATTTCCCATACTCTTTCGAATTTCTAGGAGGAATGAACCCACAAGTCCCAACAGCTCCTTCCCCTTCTCTTCAGGTGATATATCTGATGTTTGTGCAGACTGAGAGAAGAAATATTGCATTAGATTATTGTAGCTTCGCACCACCTCATCAGATCCAAGGAGAGCCATTCGGAATGCATTGCGCTTGTACTCTAGTGACAACAACATGGGTACTGCAACTTCATTCTTAGTCTTATTCTTGGATCGGTTCTTCGGATCAGCATTCCAGGCGTCATCAGACATGAAAAGTATGATGAATGGTTCAAGAATCTCGTTGTAGATCTTTATGCGATCATTCTGAAGGTTCTCTTGAAGCTTCATTTGACGCTCATAGGATGCTTTAACGCGCCAAGCAAAGATACTTAAAACAGCGACAACGATTGGTGTGGCGATTGCTCCGATAGTAGTAAGAATTTCAAGCATGTCGAGGCAGCCTATGGTTCATTGGTATAACTAGTAAATCTGTGGTGATAGGTTGCTGTACTGGACATTGCGACTAACCGTAGTATAGCCGATTCGGCTTTAAGCCAAGTTGATTGTTGAGCAGACTTTCGAATCACTCCCTAGACCCCATTTTTTCCCCCAAACCCCAAATCTACCCCCACCCCAAGCCCCCGTCAAGCCCAAAAAGCCTTTTCCCTAATCAAAAACCAGCCATCCACCACAATTCCCAGAGTAGACTACCAACTCCCACCACTCACGTGACCATCACCACCAAAACCGGAATGCTCCACTCCAGAGGAAAACTCAAAACCCACGACCGCTTCCCCACAGGAACACGCCTACGCCCAGACTGGGCCCCTCATCCCTTCCCAAATACGGTAACCCCCAACAAAGCCTCCGTCGAAATCGAAGCCGCCCTGGTTTTAATGTTGACCATCGGACTACCACTGTGGAGCCTGATCTTCTCGCCGCTGGTAGGCAGCGTGGTGGCGATCGCCGGCAATTTCCTGCAACGCGCGATGTGGGACTTCACCTGATTGGGGCCGCCTGCCACAACCTCTAGCTATAATGCCCCCTGGCCGCCACGCACCCGCTATTCAATGTCAATTTCCCACCTTTCCACCCTCACGGCAGCCTGCCTGCTCCTCACAGCCTGCAGCACCACCAGCCAGCATCAAAGCGCCCAGAGCGCCGCCGGAGAAGCTTTTTGGAACCAGCTCGAACCTGCTTCGGGCGGCCAACAAGTGCCTGAAGCGGAAGCAAACCTCGGCCAACTGTTCGACGAACCCCTATCCCCCGAAACCTGCCAAGCCCACCGCGCCGCCATCGAACACTACCTGGGCCGCATTCCGGTCGACCTGAGTAACTGGCAAACCGCCCGCGAGTGCGCCCGATTGCTGGAGGACACCGAATGGGCTGCCCGCAGTACTACCGCCATCGACCAGTTGGTCAGCTACGCTACCGACCAGGCCCGCGGCCAGGACCCCTGGAACCCGGCGCCGGTACTGCATGCCTGGGACATCTTTGCGCTGAGCGAAGAACGGGGCAAAGGCGTCAAGTGGATGCGTTATCTGAGTCTGGATAGTGTTCGCCATTTTCTGATCGAGGCGTCCGTTGTCGATGCGCAAGGGCGCGAGCGGCGCGAGTACTTCGATCTGCTGGATGGAATGCTGCGCCTGAACAGCGGTGACCCGGCCCTGAAGTATCCGGGGCCGCGTCGGGCGATGATGTTCAGCCAATTGGAAGCGGACGTGTTCGACGGCGATCCGCTGGCGCTGACCGGGTATCTGTATATCGATCTTGAGTCCGGTGATGTCAGTCCGGTTGCCGCGCGGCGCGCGCTGCAGCGTGCCTGGGAATCGGGACTGCCGGGTGGTGGTGTGACCCTGGGCGAGCTGTGCCTGGGGCTGGCCGAAGCCAACTGCGAACCGGAACTGATCAATGAGGTTGTCGATTCGCTGATCGAGGTGGATGTTGCCGAAGGCTGGGCGCTCAAGGCAGCGTCGGTCTTGATGAGCAACGGGTTTGATCTGGATGATGCGGCGGTTGAGAATGCGATCGAGCAGGCCGGTCGGTTGAGTGCGCCGGACCGGATGTTGTTTTACCTGGCTGATCTGGTGACTGGCGAGGGCATAGAGCCGGGTTCGCCACAGTCGCTGGCGGCTGAAACCCTGCTGGAACGAGCGGCGGAGCTGGGACACGGATCCGCCAGCTTGCGCCTGGCAATGCCGCTGCTGTCCAGCGCGGATGAGGCCAAGCAGGCTCGCGGCGAGCGATTGCTGGATCAGGCGGTTGATGCCGGCGTGCCGTTTGCGTTGCATGCCAAGGGGATATGGGAAGGATTTGCGACGGCCGAAGGGATCGCGCTGATCCGCCGTGCAGCCGCGATGAACGTTCCCCATTCCCAGTTTCTGATGGGCCTGGCGGTCGCCGCCGGTAGCCCGGATGATGGCGGTCGGACGGTCGTCGAGTGGTATCGCCAGGCCGCATTGGGCGGCCACGTGGACAGCATGCGAATGCTGGCCCAGCGTTATCTCACCGGTGGTGCCGGCGAGGTGGATATCAAGGAAGCCGAAGCCTGGCTGTTCAGCGGCTGGATGTTCGATGATGTCGAGTCGGCGGCCTGGCTGGCGGCGCTGTATGTGATCCACCCCGAACTCAATCCGGAACTGGATGATCCGGGGCTGGAGATCACCCTGGGGTTGTATGAGGATTTCGGGGCCGAGGTGGCGTTGATGGTCAGCGATGTGCTGACGGACGTCGAGCCGTTCAACGAGCATCCATCAAAGGCGATCGCGCTGTTGAAGAACCTCAGTGCCGAAGGGATTGCCGAAGCCAGTGTGGATCTGGGTGAGCGGTTTCGCTTTGGTCACGGCGTTTCGGTCGACCCGGTTGCTGCGCAGGAATGGTTCGAGCTGGGGTTCGAGCAGGGTAGTGCCGAGGGGATGTATGAGTTGGGCCAGATGCAACTGGGCGATCTGAATGCGCCGGACGATGCGTTGACCTCATTCGAGATTGCGGTCGGGGATCAGCATGAGTGGGCGAGCAACAATCTGGCTTACCTGTTGTGTACCGGCGAGTCCGATGTCCAGCGTGATCCGGCGCGGGGATTGCGCATTATTTCGGAGTTGTTCGAGTGGAAGGAGAACCCGCATCAATATCAGTACAGCACGCTGGCGGCGTGTCAGGCGGCCAATGGGGAATTTGATCAGGCGGTGATTAATCATCGCCGGGCGCTGGAGTTGACCAAGGAGTTGGAGCCGGAGGCGACGGATATTCATGGTGAGATGCGGCGGAGGTTGGAGCTTTATGAGAAGGGGGAGCCGTATGTTTGGGAGGGGGATGGTTGAAGGCCGGGGGGGGGTGGTACCAAAAATTGAGCAAGTGGTGGATGTTGGTACATGGACCGTCGGCCACGTCGGGCCGACCTACGGGGATAGGTGCCGCCAATCCATCATGTGGTGGAGGTTGGTAAATGGACTAGAAAGTCGAGAGGCCGGTGGCTTCCATTAGGCGGTAGCGCCAGTAGCGTAGGAGTGAATCGTCGGCGTAGGCTGGGTAGGGGAGGCTGTGGATCTGGTTGGGTTGGTTGTTCCAGCGGTGGTCGAAGAAGTTGAGGGCCTGCTGGATCTCGGGGTGGTTGGAGGGGGCCTGGAGCAGGGCCTGGGTTTCGAGGTTGTAGTCGTCGAGGTTGCGGCGGGTGAAGTTGCTGGAGCCGGCCAGCAGGCGGGTGGTGCCGTTCTGGTTCTGGTGCAGCAGGTATTTGGCGTGGCATTGTTCGCCGTCGGTGTTGCACCAGCGTACCGGAACGCCAGCGGCCTGCAGATCAGCCGCGACCTGGCGATTGGGGACTCCGTCTTTCTTGCGCCCGAACGCATCTTCATTCGGGTCCAGGAAAACTCGAAGTTCGACGCCACGCTGGTGGGCGTCGATCAGCGCCTGGATGATGTCGCGGTGGGAGAGATAGAACATGGCCAGATCCAGCCGTTCGCCTGACTGAGCGTTATCCAGAATATCCAGAGCGGCGGCACGGATTTTCGCTTCGGTCAGGATCTGGATGGTCACTGCATCCGTTTCGATGCTATCGCTGGTCAACCCGGTCGAGGGTGCCGGTGCGATATCGCGTTCCGGCGCCGAGAAGCGGGCGACGGCCAGCGTGGTTTCCATCAGGTCGAGTGCGGCCTGGCCGTTGAAGGTCAGGGCGACGTTGCTGTGGCGGCTGCTGGCATCGTGCAGGTTGCCGGATGTCACCAGTCCGACCCAGTCGTCGCCGGCATCGACCACCAGCGACTTGCGGTGATTGGCCTTGAAGTTGAGCAAGTCGAGATAGGTTCGCAGCGTGACCGATTCGCCGCCGACCGGGTTGGGCAGCCAGCCGCCGTCGGTGCTGTTGCCGAACCACTGGCAGCAGATTCGCCACAACGCCGAGTAGATCGGGTTGGAATCTCTGAGTCGCTTCAGGTCGGTGTCGATCACGGTGACGCCGGCCGCTTTCAGTCGATCCAGTCCCGGCGATTCAATCCCGCCATACAGACGATTGAACGGATCGGTAACCAGCAGGATGTCGATGTCGGGTACTTGTTGCCGGCGTTCGATCAGCCGGTCGATCAGCTCGCCCGACAGCGCCCGATGACCGGCGCCGGTCTGGCCGGCAAAGTCGTTGAGCAGAAACATCTCGATCACGATGCGGCGTTCGGCCTGGTCGATCAGGGCGAAGAAGCGGTCGAATATCTCGGTGGCCTGGTGTTGCTCGCCTTGTTCATCGAGCCAGGTCGAGTCGACCAGGAATTCAACCTGGCTGGCAGGGCGGGCCGGAGACGCAACGGATACGCCGCTTGGAAGCGGTTTGAACACATGCCAGCTTGCTGTTGTCAGATACAGCAGCAAAAAGACCAGGAGGCTCAGGGCGAACTTGCCCCGGCGCGTGCTTGGAGCTAGAGTGAATTTCAAGAGTGATCCGACAAATCCAAACCAGTGATGGTAGGTTAGCTCTTACAGGGGTTACAACTGCTTAGTCACAAAAACCAAGGAGATAAATCATGAGCGTTGCCAAGATTATTGAAATTTCCTCGATGTCGACCAAGAGTTTTGAAGATGCGATTCAGAATGGCCTGAAGCGGGCTGAATCCAGCCTGAAGAATGTCAAGGGTGCCTGGATTGCTGAACAGAAGGTTGATTATGCCAATGGGCAGATCACTCACTATCGGGTGATCATGCGCGTTACCTTTGTCCTCGATAAGGACGATTGAAGAGTCCCTAGGGTCTGACTTCGATTTTTTGAATCTGGTCAATCGCGACCGGGCGGGAGAATTGGCCCGCCCGGCTTCGCGTCATCAATTGCATTGATTCATCGTCGCTGCTGACGATGCGACCGCGCAGTGTACTTCCATCATTCAGTTCGATCCGTGCCCGGTCACCGTAATGGTTGCTGATGCGCGCGGGGTTGATTTCTTCCCAGCCCGGAACCGGGCCGACGATGATGACCGGTGGAGCACTGTCGTCGTCTTCGGTGTTGCCGCTTGGCGGAGTAAAAATGCGTTCCGGGCGAGTCAGGATTTCCGGTTCGATCGGTTCGGGCATGACCGGTGGTGCTCGCCTGGTGATGTTCAGTTCTACCGGTGAGCCGTCGTTGATGATGAACATCGGCGAAATTCGCAGCACGATATCGGCAAGGCTGGTCTGGCCCAGGGTATCGAGCAGGGGCGCGGCTGCAGGTTCGGCGATGATGCGGATGCTTTCCGGTTGGGCCAGGTAGTGTCGATAACCGGCCACCACCAGACGCCCGGGCTGCATCCCGGCCATGGCCCATCCCTCCAGCCAGGCATCGACATGCCGGCGCTGGTACTGGTTGGCGGTCAGGCCGGCGCGCTCGGTGCATAGCGTCATCAGGCGCTGATGAAAGCCATGGTCGGTATGTTCAAGTTCGACCCTTTGAAGCCTTGCCTGGGTCGGCAAGGTGATCAATTCATCCAGTCGTTCCGGGGTGCTGTCCAGCTCCAGCCGCCAGGACTGCCGGTTGCGGCTCAGCTCAGCCACCGAAACCCGGTTGTTGATTTCCAGCACGCCGATGCCGACGCGGTAATCCAGCTCGGCATCGATCATCAGTTCCCAGTAGTCCAGTTCGGTCAGATCGTACAGGCTGAGCTGTTCGAAATCGGGACATCCTGCGGTCGCCAGCGGCAGGGTCAAACCGGATTGCTGGATCGGCCAGTTTTCCATTGCCGGGGTGATCGGAACTCGCAGGCCACGAACGCTGATACCCGCCTGTCGCGGCAGCAGACCATCGTTGATCCGGTCGGAAAAGCGCAGCAGCGCGGGCATGGAGCCGGCATTCAGGCCGAGTTCGTCGATCGAAATCGAATCGCGGCTATCGCGCGGCAGGAATCGAAGGTCGCGGATCAGCACGCGGCCGCGCGGGTCGACGCTGACCGTGTCCCAGGTCAGTCGACCAATCGGAGAGAGCTGCCCGGCAGCCCGTTCCAGTTGGGTTTCGATCCGGGCGGTCATCTGCCAGTAGACCACCCCGGCGGCGATCATTGCCAGCAGCAATCCAGCCAGGATCAGCTTCTTCATCGGCTATCCCCGGCCTCGACCTGATCGATTTCCGGCAAACGGTAGCTCAGTGCGGCGCCGGACAGCCCCATCAGGGCCAGGATCACGATGACTCCGGAGACCGGCATGACCGTGGTCAGCGCGCCGACGCTGCCGGCCAGTAACAGCACCACGCCAATCACGGTGTTGCTGACCGCGACATAATCGGTGCGCTTGTTGCCGCTGGCCAGGTCGACGACATAGGTCTTGCGGCCCAGCCGGACGCCGGCATGGGTGATCGCCAACAGGAAGAAAAAGGCCGGATACAGCCACTGGCTGTCGGCCATGGCCGGAATCAGGTTGACCGTGGCTACCAGCACCAGACCGACCAGGGCTGCACCGCCGCCGGCAATGATCATGACCCGGCGGCTGGATTTGTCCGCAAACTGTCCCCAGAAGGGCGCCGAGACCAGGCTGGCCAGTCCGTCGGCAATCACGAACAGACCCAGCACCACCAGGGCGCCGCTGGTTTCCTGATGGGCCAGCATGATGAAGAACGGGGCGCTCAGGGACGAACACAGCAGCAGCGAACGGGCAATGACAAACTGGCGGAAGGGCGGGTCGGTCTTGAGCAGCGACAGTTTCTTGATTGCTTCGGTCAGCGCGTTGCCGCCGCCTTCGGTGGCACCGGGAAACTCCCGGATCATCGCGTAGGTGGCCGCGCCTGCCAGCCACAGCCCGCCGGCAATGGCGAGCAACAGCACATAAGTGGTCATGTCGCCCGGTTCGCGTCCCTCGGTCATCAGCAGAACACTGCCAACGCCGATTGTGACCAGTCCGGCAAGAAATTCCGACCAGCCGCTGACCCGACCGCGCCGGGTTTTTGGAACCGTCTTGCCCAGCACGTCCTTGGAGGCGACCGAACACAAGCCACGCGACAGGCTGAACACGATCAATGCACCCAGCAGCGCGAAGCCGGCGAGCGTTCCTTCCAGAGTCATTGCGACCAGCGCCATCGAGAACACGGCGACGGCCTGGAGCAGGCAACCGAGCACAAACGTCCATTTGCGAATCGACTGTAGGCGGACGTAAGCGGCAATGACCAGCTGCGGAATCAGCGAACCGGATTCACGAATCGGGACCAGGAACGCGGTAAACACGCCCGGCGCGCCCAGCGCGCTGAGCATCCAGGCCAGGATGGTTTTCGGGTTGGCGATCGCATCGCCGAGCTTGGTAAAGAACTGGGTGAGGACCTGCAGAAAGAAATTGCCGGGCACGACCCGGCAGGCCTGGTCGTCGATATCCTTGCAGACCCGAGCATCTTCCTGGTTGACCAGCAGCTGATAGGCCCGTTCGAGGCGATTGCTGCCAAGCAGCTTCTCGCGCGCCTCGATGATGTTCATTGATCGCTGGAATCGGTTGATGGCTGCTCCACCAGCGGCGAGCGCCAGCGCTCGACCCGAACCAGCACGCCGAGCCAGGACGAATCGAAGTACTCAAGGCGTCCGGGCCGAATGCTGCGGGACTGGGTGATCCGGTGCTGGATGAAACCGCCGGGTTGAGCCCAGGGATCGGCCAGCGGACTGGGGGAGGCGCTGACCGGTTCCTGCCAGATCAGATCGATATCGGCATGCATGAACTGGCGCTCGCGCAGCCGAATGCCGCCATCCAGGCGGTAGTCGGCGTGGGGCAGGCGATAGGGCACGGGCATCTCGGTCGGCACGAAGGCCTGGCTGAGCGCTTCGGGTTTCAGCCAGTCGATGCCGATTCTCCAGTCATCCGTTACCCGCAACCAGGGCGTGATTCGGCCCGAGGCGATCGGCTGATACCAGGCCCGCCAGGCCACTGGTTGATGACGCACGCTGTCCTGCAGCCTTCTCCAGGCATTGGCCATGTCCGGGCCAAGGGCTGGCAGGCTGATCCAGGGTTGCGGGTAGACCGGTCCGCCAGTGTACGGCCCGGATGATGGGCGGATGCCTTGTTCCAGCGCGTTGAGTGCATTGACCGCCGAGATCGCCTGATCGCGCGCCCGTCGGCGTCGCTCCTGCTCGGTCAGCGCCTGAGCGCTGCGATTGCGCGGCTGATAAGCGGCAGCGCGTGCATTGGCGCGGGTGTCCGGATAGGCGGAAAAGTCGACCGGCGAGGTGGATGGCCGTTGATCGCTGGCACCGCCCGGGTAAACGAAAACCACCACTTCGACGCGATAGACCGGTGCCGGATCGGCGGCAAATGATGGCTGTCCGGAAAACAGCCCGGCCAGCACCATCAATGCCCCGAAGGCGGTTATTGCAAGGCGTTTGTTCATGGATCAGAAGTGTACTTCAAGCGGCCGCCTGTCGCCGGGGTTCCAGCCGTTCGATCAGCTCCAACGCCATCGCCAGGCGTTCTTCGGCGGTTTCGAACTCGCCTTTGACCCGCAAACGATCATTGGCCGGCAGTTCGAAGGTGTGGGCTTCCTTCTGGATCATCTTCAGCAGTTCGTCGATATTGATGTCCGGTTTGGGGACGAACTCGACCCGTCCGCCGGCCGGACCGACTTCCAGCCGCCGGATGCCCAGCCCGCGCGCCTTCAAGCGAAGCTCGGCGGTCTGGAACAGGTTCTTGACTTCCGGCGGCAGCAGGCCGAAGCGGTCGATCATTTCAACACCCAGTTGATTGAGCTTGTTGTCGCTGTCGGCCTGGCTGATGCGCTTGTATAAAACGAGACGCTGATGGACATCGGGCAGGTAGTCGGGCGGGATCATTGCGGTGACATGCAGGTCGACTTCGCTGATCAGCGACAGCGGCTCGTCCAGGTCCGGTTCCAGCCCGGCCTTGAGCGCTTCGACCGCACGATTGAGCAGATCGGAATACAGCGAAAAACCGATTGCCTCGATCTGGCCGGACTGATCTTCGCCGAGCAATTCACCGGCGCCGCGGATTTCCAGATCATGGCTGGCCAGGGTAAAGCCGGCACCGAGTTCTTCCAGAGTCTGGATGGCTTCCAGGCGCTTGCGCGCATCTCGGGTCAGGGCCTGTTTCGGCGGGGTGATCAGGTAGGCATAGGCCAGGTGATGCGAGCGGCCCACGCGACCGCGCAACTGATGCAGCTGGGCCAGGCCGAACTTGTCGGCCCGGTTGATGATAATGGTGTTGGCGGTCGGTACATCGATGCCGTTTTCGATGATCGTGCTGCAGACCAATAAATTGATTCGGCGGGCATAGAAGTCACGCATCGTGCGCTCCATCTCGCCAGCGGCCATCTGACCGTGGGCCATGCCGACCCGGGCGCGCGGAAACATCTCCTGCAACTCGTCGACCATGCGCGCCATGCTCTTGACTTCGTTGTGCAGAAAATAGACCTGGCCGCCGCGCTGAAACTCGCGGCTGACCGCATCGCGGATGGTCGGTGTGTCCCACTCGGACACAAAGGTGCGCACCGCCAGCCGTCTGGCCGGCGGGGTGGCAATGATCGAAAGCTCGCGCAGGCCGGCCATCGCCATATTGAGCGTGCGCGGGATCGGGGTTGCGGTCAGGGTCAGCAGATCGACTTCGGCGCGCAAGGCTTTCAGACGTTCTTTCTGGCGCACACCGAAGCGCTGTTCTTCATCGATGATCACCAGGCCCAGGTCCTTGAATGCGATGTCTTTCTGAATCAGCCGGTGAGTGCCGATAACAATGTCGACCGTGCCGGCGGCCATGCCGGCGATGGTTTTGGCCGTGTGCTGGCCGGATCGCGACAGCAGCTCGACCTGGATCGGCCAGTCGGCGAAGCGGTCGGAGAAGTTGCGGTAATGCTGTTCGGCCAGCAGCGTGGTGGGTGCAAGTACGGCCACCTGGCGGCCGGATTCGGCGACCGCAAAGGCCGCCCGTAGCGCGACTTCGGTTTTGCCGAAACCGACATCGCCGCAGACCACCCGGTCCATTGGCTGGTCCGAGGCCAGGTCGGCCAGAACGGCATCGATGGTGGTGAGCTGATCGTCGGTTTCTTCATATTCGAAGCCGGCGGCAAAGCGGGCCTGCATGCCGCGCTCGATGGTGTAGGCGTGACCGCTGCGAGCCGCGCGCCGGGCCTGCAGGTTGAGCAGTTCGGCGGCCACATCGCGGACTTTTTCGGCAGCCTTGCGCCGGGTTTTCTTCCACTGCTCGGAGCCGAGGCGATTGAGCGTGACCTGGTCCGGGTCGGCACCGGTGTAGCGACTGACCAGGTGCAGATCGGTGACCGGTACATACAGCTTGTCGCCGCCGTCGTATTCCAGGGTCAGGTATTCGCCGGTGCTGTCGCCGACATCAAGCACTTCCAATCCAAGATATCGCCCGATGCCATGCTCGAGATGCACCACCAGCGCGCCGGCCTGCAGATCGGCCAGGCTCTTGATCATGCTTTCCGGGTCCTGGCCGGTGCGCCGCTCGCGTTGACGGGTGCGGGTATGGCCGGGGAACAGTTCCGACTCGCTGAGTATGGTCAGTTCGCGGTCGGGCAGATAGCAGCCGCCGGAAACCGGCATCACGGTCAACGCCAGGCGGTCTTCACCGCTGATGAAAGCCGACCAGGACTCGACGATCCTTGGTCTGAGGCCGGCGGCTTTCAGTCCTTCGTTGATCAGCTCACGGCGTCCGGCGGTGTCGGCGGCCAGCAGGATTCTTCCGGGGAGTTTTTTGAGCTGCTCGACTGCGGTATCGGCACCGTGGTCCAGATCGATCGCCGGCGGGTTGTCAACGGTGGTTCTTGCCGGCTTGCGCCGGGTCACCCGGACGCTGGCATCGGCCTTCAGGCGAGAAAGCAGATCGTCGGCCGGAAAATACAGCTCGTCCGGGTCAAGCACCGGGCGTTCGCGGTCGCCGCCGCGCTGCTCATGCCGGGCCTTGACCTGGTCGCTGAATTCGCGGGTCGCTTCGTCCACGCCGGGCAGGATGACCAGGCGATGTTCGCGTGGCAGATAGTCGATCAGTGAACTGGTGTCGTCGAAGAACAGCGGCAAGTACTGCTCCAGCCCCTGGCCGTGAATGCCTTCGCCGACCTCGACATAGGGCAGGGCGCGGCGCAGGTCGACATCGAAGCGGGTGCGAAAGCGGCGGCGAAAGGCCTGGCGGTTTTCTTCGTCGAACGGATACTCGCGCGCCGGCAGCATGTCGATACGCTCCAGCTTTTCGGTCGAGCGCTGGGATTCGGCATCGAACACGCGAATCGATTCGATCTCGTCATCGAACAGTTCCAGGCGATACGGCTGGGGCCGGCCCATCGGCCACAGGTCCATTACCGCTCCGCGCACCGCGAACTGACCCGGCTGCCACACTTGATCCGAAGCCCCGTAGCCGGCTTCACTCAATAGATGTCGAAACGCGCTTGCATCGATCTGGTCGCCGACCGCCAGGTTCAGGCTCTGGCCCTGAATCCAGGCCGCCGGTGGGAGACGCTGGATCATGGCGGCCAGCGGGGCAACGATAATGCCCTCGCTCATGCCCGGCAGGCGGGCGAGCAGATCAAGACGCCGCGAAATCAGGTCCGGATGCGGTGAATACAGGTCGTAGGGCAGGATTTCCCAGTCCGGAAACAACTCCGCCGGCGGCCCGCCCAGTTGATTGAGATCAGCCCGCAACTGCCGCGCCGCATACCCGTCACTGGCCGCAATCAACAACGGCCCACCCTGACGACGAGCCAGCGTCGAGAGTGCCAATGCCAGCGCCAGCCCCGAAATTTCAGGCCAGTCGATGGGCTGGCCAGGCTCCAGCCGCGGCGGGTTCAATACAGAAAACGTGGTGGACATGAGATGGTCAGATGAAACAATCGTGCATTGTATCAATAGCGGTGAGAGGGTCTGTCGCGATTGGGTGGGTTCAGCGTATGCCACCAATGCCGGGCATTTTTTGTTGCTGAGGGTATTGATGTGATTTGGGGTTTCGGGTACATTGGGCGGCTTGTTCCGGGGCGATTAGCTCAGTTGGTTAGAGCGCTGCCTTGACATGGCAGAGGTCGCTGGTTCGAATCCAGCATCGCCCACCACCTGGAACTGCTCCAGCACTACTGAGAACGTCCGGATCGGCGCCGGGCGTTGCTCGAAATCCTCATGTACCGTCAAGTACACTCCGGTTCCTGCGCTACGTCCGTCACCGATCCGGACGCTCTCAGCAGCACTGGACCAGCTCCAGGCCTGTAGAAAGTCCGCCGCCGAAATCGACGCACTCAGAAAGCGCTGGAACAAAATCGACTCCCATCTTGCAGAAATCGCCGAGTTGGTAGGTCGGGGTGACACCCCCGACGGTCCATGTCGCGGGGTCCACCGGGAGACCGGTTTTGGGCAAGCATGGTGTAAATCCACGATTCACCCCCCAAAAATCCGACATCCGGTGGCCACGGCAACATGGACCGTCGGGGACGTCGCCCCGACCTACGATTTTTCCCGAAACCGGAACCCGGTTTTTTCTTGAATTAATGTTCCCCCGAACCCCTGAGTAACGCTAAAATTGGCGGTTATGATTCAAATTACGCTTCCAGATGGAAATACGAAGTCATTCGATCAGCCGGTGACGGTGAATGACGTGGCGGCTTCGATTGGGCCGGGGTTGGCGAAGGCGACCCTGGCGGGCGAGGTTGATGGCAAGCTGGTGGATGCCAGTCATACCATCGAGCAGGATGCAACGCTCAGGATCATAACCGGGCGCGATGAGGAAGGGCTGGATCTGATTCGGCATTCCACGGCGCATCTGATGGCCCAGGCGGTCAAAAGGCTGTTTCCGGAGACCCAGGTGACCATCGGCCCGGTGATCGACAACGGATTTTTCTACGATTTCGCGCGCGAGAAGGCATTCAAGCCGGAGGACATCGAGGCCATCGAGGCCGAGATGGAGCGGATTGTCGAGGAAGATATTCCGGTGTTCCGGGAAATCATGGATCGCGACGATGCGATTCGTTTCTTTCGCGACATGGGCGAGGAGTACAAGGCCGAGATTATTGCCGATATCCCGCAAGGCGAATCGATTTCGCTGTATCGGCAGGGCGATTTCATCGATCTTTGCCGTGGCCCGCATATTCCCTCGACCGGCAAGCTGGGCGCGTTCAAGCTGACCAAGCTGGCCGGGGCCTACTGGCGCGGCAAGTCCGACAATGAAATGCTGCAGCGCATCTACGGCACCGCCTGGGGCGACAAGAAGCAGCTCAAGGCCTATCTGCATCGTCTGGAAGAGGCCGAGAAACGCGATCACCGCAAGATCGGCGCCCAACTGGATCTGTTCCACAGCCAGCCCGAAGCACCGGGCATGGTGTTCTGGCATGACCGCGGCTGGCGCATTTATCTGGCGATCAAGGATTACATCCGCAATCGCCTGAGAGACGCCGACTACCAGGAAGTGCATACGCCGTCAGTGGTCGATCGCAGCCTGTGGGAAAAATCCGGGCACTGGGAAAACTTTGGCGACGACATGTTTATCACCTCGTCGGAAGATCGGGTTTACGCGATCAAACCGATGAATTGTCCCTGCCATGTCCAGATCTTCAACCAGGGGCTGAAAAGCTACCGCGACCTGCCGCTGCGCATGGCTGAATTCGGTTCCTGCCACCGCAACGAACCGTCGGGTGCGCTGCACGGCCTGATGCGGGTGCGCAATTTCGTCCAGGACGATGCCCATATCTTCTGCACCGAAGACCAGATTCGCGATGAAGTGCTGGCCTTCAATGCGCTGGTATTCGATGTGTACCGTGATTTCGGCTTCACCGATGTCCAGGTCAAGCTGTCCACCCGGCCGGAACAGCGGGTCGGTTCGGACGAGGTCTGGGACAAGGCCGAAGCGGCACTGGCCGAAGCGCTGGATGAAGCCGGTATCGAATACCAGCTGCAGCCGGGCGAGGGCGCGTTCTACGGTCCGAAAATCGAATTCTCGCTGACCGACTGCATTGGCCGGGTGTGGCAGTGCGGCACCATGCAGGTGGATTTCTCGATGCCGGGACGGCTGGATGCTGGCTATACCGACGAGCATGGCGAGCGGAAAGTGCCGGTCATGCTGCATCGGGCGATTCTGGGCTCTGTCGAGCGCTTTATTGGTGTTCTTCTGGAGCACTATGCCGGCGACCTGCCGCTGTGGCTGACGCCGGTTCAGGTGGTGGTCATGAATATCACCGATGCCCAGGCGGATTACGTACGCCAGGTCAGCGAAACCCTGCAAAAACAGGGCTTCCGGGTCGAAACCGACTTGAGAAATGAAAAGGTTGGCTATAAGATTCGCGGTCGCACTTTGGAGAAGATTCCGTACCTGGTGATCGTGGGTGATCGCGAGGTCGAGAATAGCCAGGTGGCGGTACGATTGCGCGACGGCACGGATCTGGGCGCGATGAGCGTGGACGATCTTGCAGCCCGTTTGCACACAGAGGTGGCGCAGCGCGCTGCAATCGACGATAATTGACCGCTTGAACCCGATAATTTAAGGAGCAGCACACATCGCAAGCGAAAAACAGACCCGGCGCAATGAGGACATTACCTCTCCGAAAGTGCGCGTCGTAGGTTCCGAGGGAGATCAGATCGGCGTTCTGGAAATCCGGGATGCCCTGGCTCGAGCCGAGGAAGAAGGCATGGATCTGGTAGAGATTGCACCGCAGGCCGACCCGCCTGTCTGTCGCATCATGGACTGGGGCAAGTTCCGGTTCGAGAACCAGAAAAAGGCCCAGGCCTCGCGCAAGAAGCAGAAACAGATCCAGATCAAGGAGATCAAGTTTCGGCCGGGAACCGACGACCATGACTACGATGTCAAGATGAGAAACCTGCGTCGATTTATCGACGAAGGCAACAAGGTCAAGGTAACGCTGCGATTCCGCGGCCGCGAGATGGCTCACCAGGAACTGGGTAGAGACATCCTGCAGCGCGTTGAGGCCGACATGGCCGACGAAATTACCGTGGAGCAGTATCCACGCATGGAAGGTCGACAGATGGTGATGATGCTGGCACCGAAGAAGACTTAAATATTCCAGGCGAAATACTGCAAGCAAGACCTGCCATCGAAACGGTGGCAAGGGAAACAACGAGCTGGACTGCAGCCGCCAAGTTTCAGTACCGTCGGCACGGACTGAACGCTGCAGGAAGGTATTAAAACCCTTGAATACAAGGAGACTCAGAAAATGCCGAAGATGAAGAGCAATCGGGGCGCTGCCAAGCGTTTCCGGGCCACTGGTAGCGGGCGCATCAAGCGCAAGCGCGCCTTCCACAGCCATATCCTCACCAAGAAGGACACCAAGCGCAAGCGTCGTCTGCGCGAGACTGTTCTGGTGGCGAAGTCGGACGAAAAGTCCGTTCGCCGTATGTTACCGAAGCTGTAAGGAAGGAATCGAACCATGGCAAGAGTAAAACGTGGTGTGGTTGCACGCCGTCGCCACCGCAAGGTGCTCAATCGTGCCAAGGGCTACTACGGTGCCCGGCGCAAGGTCTTTCGCGTTGCCAAGCAGGCGGTCATCAAGGCCGGCCAGTACAGCTACCGTGACCGGCGCCAGAAAAAGCGCGATTTCCGCAGCTTGTGGATCACTCGTATCAACGCCGCCGCGCGTGAAAACGGCTTGTCCTACAGCCGGTTCATCAACGGGCTGAAGCGCGCCGAGATCGAGATCGACCGCAAGGTCCTGGCCGATCTGGCCGTTCACGACAAGGCTGCCTTCAAGGCACTGGCCGAGAAAGCCCAGGCCAGTCTGGCCTGACGCGGCGTGAATGCTCCCTCCCTTGAGGGCCTCCTCGACGAGGCCCTTGAGCTGGTTCGCAGTGCCCGGAACCGGCGCGCGCTGGATGAAGTGCGCGTGCAGTATCTGGGCAAGAAAGGTGCGCTGACCGCTCAACTCAAGCAACTGGGCCAGCTTCCGCCGGAGGATCGGCGCGAGGCCGGGCAGGCGATCAATGAGGCCAAGCAGAAGCTGGAAGCTCTCATTGCGGATCGCGAGGATCATTTGCGAAAATCGGAAGTCGCGGCGCGGCTGGTGTCGGAGAAGATCGACATCACCTTGCCGGGTCGGACGGTTGAAGCCGGTGGACCGCACCCGGTCAGCCGGGCGCTGGACCGGATCCTGGCGATCTTCAACCAGCTGGGCTTTGCAGTCGAAACCGGTCCCGAAGTCGAGGATGACTACTACAACTTCGAGGCGCTGAATTTCCCCGAGCACCACCCGGCCCGGGCGATGCACGATACCTTCTACCTGCCTAACGGACATCTGTTGCGCACCCATACCTCGCCGGTTCAGATTCGAACCATGAAACGGGACGAGCCACCGGTGCGGATCGTCGCCCCGGGGCGGGTGTTTCGCAGTGACTCCGATCAGACCCATACCCCGCAGTTTCACCAGGTCGAGGGGCTGCTGGTCGATGAGGGCGTGACCTTCGCCGATCTGAAGGGTCTGCTGGAAGCCTTCGTCAACGCCTTTTTCGAGGACGAGCTGGAAGTTCGCCTGCGGCCATCGTATTTCCCGTTTACCGAGCCGTCGGCTGAAGTCGATGTGCGCTGGCGCAATCCGGATGGCAGCGCCGGGCGCTGGCTGGAAGTCCTGGGTTGCGGCATGGTCCATCCCAACGTGTTGACCCATTGCGGCATCGATCCTGAACGCTATACCGGTTATGCCTTCGGTCTGGGCGTTGAAAGATTCGCGATGCTTCGCTACAGAGTCAATGACTTACGACTGTTTTTTGAAAATGATCTGAACTTCTTGCGCCAGTTCAGATAGCGTTTTTTTAGGAGATTGCCTTGAAGATCAGCTACCGCTGGCTCAAACAATGGGTTCCCGTTGATCTTGATGCACGGCAAGCCGCCGAACGGTTCACCCTGGCCGGCCTGGAAGTCGATGATGTCGCTGCCGTGGCCCCGCCGCTGGACGGCGTCGTGGTCGGCGAAATCCTTTCGGCCGATCCCCATCCCGATGCCGACCGGCTCAAGGTCTGCCGGGTTGCCGGTGACGCGGAAGAACGCAGCATCGTCTGCGGCGCACCGAATGCCAGAGTCGGGCTGAAAGCACCGTTGGCCACCCTGGGCAGCGTGCTGCCGGGCGGGCTGAAGATCAAACCGGCCAAGCTGCGCGGCATTCGTTCCGAAGGGATGTTGTGTTCAGAGCCCGAGCTGGGCCTGGGCGACGAAGCCGGCGGCCTGATGGAATTGCCGGACGATGCACCCGCCGGCGAGTCATTGAGCGCCTATCTCGGCCTGGATGACCACGTACTCGATATCGACCTGACCCCCAACCGCGCCGACTGTCTGTCGGTACGCGGCCTGGCGCGCGAGCTCAGTGCGCTGACCGGTGAGGCGGTGACGGCACCGGACATGGCACCGGTGGCTGCGGTCATCGATGACCAGATCGAGATCGAGCTGCTCAGTCCCGCAGATTGCCCGCGTTATATCGGTCGAATCATTCGCGATGTTGATGTCAATGCACCGACGCCCTTGTGGATGGTCGAAGCACTTCGGCGCAGCGGTATCCGCAGCCTGGGTCCGATCGTCGATGTCACCAACTTCGTGCTGCTGGAACTGGGCCAGCCCATGCATGCCTTTGATCTGGCCTGCATTGAAGGCGGTATCCAGGTGCGCCGCGCGAAGCCGAACGAGACCATGCGCCTGCTGGACGGGCGCGATATCGAACTGGACGAGGACATGCTGCTGATCGCTGATCAGCGCGGCGGTCTGGCGCTGGGCGGGGTGATGGGCGGTGAACATTCCGCCGTCGGAGACAGCACGAAGGACATTCTGCTTGAATCGGCCTGGTTCAACCCGACTGTCATTGTCGGCCGCTCGCGGCGGCTGGGTCTGGCCACCGAGTCGGCGCATCGCTTCGAGCGCGGGGTTGATCCGGCGCTGCAGGCGCTGGCCTGCGAACGGGCCACGGCACTGATTCTAGAGATTGCCGGCGGCAAACCCGGCCCGCAGATCAACCGAACCGATAACGACCATCTGCCCGCGGTCAAGCCGGTGAGCCTGCGTCTGGCCCGATTGAACCAGCTGCTGGGCACTGAGCTCACGCTGGACGAGACCCAGGGCATTCTGACCCGCCTGGGCATGGAGGTGACGGTCGACAACGAGAGCTTCCGGGTGCTCGCACCGAGCGCGCGACGGGATATCGAGATCGAGGCCGATCTGATCGAGGAAGTGGCACGGGTCTACGGCTACGACAAACTGCCCAGCCGCCGTCCGGGCGGTGGATTGACCGTTCGTGTCCCGGGAGAGGCCGAGTTGCCCGAACAGCTGCTGCGCCAGCAGCTCAGCGCCCGCGGTTTTCAGGAAATCATGACCTGGAGTTTCGTCGGCGAGAGTGAGCTCAAGCGCCTGGATATGCTCGAGGGTGCCCAGGAGCTGGCCAATCCCCTGAGTCGTGATATGGCGGTGTTGCGCACCAGTCTGTTGCCGGGTCTGCTGAATACCGCCACGGCCAACCTGCGTCGCCAGCACGAGCATTTCCGGCTGTTTGAAGTCGGAACCTGTTTCCATCAGACCAAAGATGGCCTGGTTGAAACACGCCGGGCAAGCCTGCTGATGACCGGTGGCAGCCGCGCCGAGCATTTCAGCGGCAAGGTCCGCCCGGTGGATTTTTACGACATCAAGGGTGAGATCGAACACCTGCTGGCGCTCAATGCAGTCAAGGGCGAGCTGCTCTTTCAGGGTGCCAAACGTGCCTGGTTGCATCCCGGTCAGTCAGCGGAAGTGATGCTCGACGATCAGGAGATCGGCTGGCTGGGCCAGTTGCATCCGAACCTGGTCGAGAAGCTGGGCTGGCCGCAGGCCGCGTTTGTCGCCGAACTGGATGCCGATCGGATCCGGGCAAAAACGGTGCCGGAGTATCGGCCGTTGTCGCGTTTTCCGGCGGTCAGACGGGATTTGTCGCTGGTGGTCGGGGACGATATCCAGGTAGCCGACCTGGTTGAGGAAATTCGCGCCCAGGGTGGTGATTTGATTGAAAAATGTATAATTTTTGACCAATACCGCGGCCCCGGCGTCGAAAAAGGCTGCAGAAGTGTGTCTATTGGCTTGATTATTCGTGATGTTTCACGCACTCTTAAGGACGCAGATGTGGAAGCCCTCACAACAAAAGTGATTAACGGGCTCTCTGAGCGATTCGACGCAAATTTACGAGGATAAGGGGATGTCACTGACCAAAGCGGACCTGGCAGCCACGTTGTTCGACGAAGTGGGATTGAACAAGCGCGAGGCCAAGGAATTTGTCGATGCCTGGTTCGAGGCGATCCGGGAGGCTCTGGAGTCCGGGGATCATGTCAAGCTTTCCGGGTTCGGCAACTTCCAGTTGCGCGACAAGAATCAGCGCCCGGGGCGCAACCCGAAGACCGGTGAAGAGATTCCGATTTCTGCCCGGCGCGTGGTGACGTTCAAGCCGGGTCAGAAGTTACGAGCGAGGGTGGAAGCATATGCTGGATCCGGGGAGTAATCAGGAACTTCCTCCAATACCGGCCAAGCGCTATTTCACAATAGGCGAGGTCAGCGAACTGTGTGCGGTCAAGCCGCACGTTTTGCGCTATTGGGAGCAGGAATTTCCGCAACTCAAGCCGGTCAAGCGGCGCGGCAACCGTCGTTACTACCAGCGCCACGATGTGTTGATGATTCGCCAGATTCGCAGTCTGCTCCACGAACAGGGCTTTACCATCCTCGGCGCACGTCAGCGCCTGGAAGGCGTCAAGGCCATGGATGATGTCTCCCGCAGTCAGCAGCTCGTTCGCCAGCTTCGTACCGAGCTCGAGGATATCCTGCACGTCCTTCGGCGCTGACGGTACAATACACAGCTTGACCCCGCAGCACGATTACGTCGGTCGGAGCGTAGCGCAGCCTGGTAGCGCACCACAATGGGGTTGTGGGGGTCGGGAGTTCGAATCTCCCCGCTCCGACCATTTTTTACGGTCGGCCGGCAGTCCATCCGGCCGGTCGGGTCATCTGGCTGCTCACGCTTTCTTTATCGGCGACCGTTTTAATACGCGCTCGCCAGCCATTGGCTGATCTGATGTCCGACAGCGGAGAATCCCAAGCCCCATGAGTAAAACCACCAAACTTGCCGATATGCCCGATATTGCCAGCCACGCCAAGGCACAGGTTGCCGGCAAGCTGGACTGGGTCGGGATGAACCATATCGAAATGCCGGTACTGCTGGACGGTGGCAACGGCAAGCAGATCCAGTCCAGTGCCCGGGTCAGCGCCTTTGTCGATCTCGACCAGCCCGACAAGCGCGGCATTCACATGTCGCGGTTGTACCTGCACCTGGATCGCGTGCTTGGCGAGCAGACCCTGTCGCCGCTGGTGCTGCGCCGGCTGCTGCGCGACTTTCTCGCCTCGCATGAGGATCTGAGCACCCGGGCGATGGTGCGGCTGGATTTTGATTACCTGGTACGCCGCCCGTCACTGGTCAGCGACAATACCGGCTGGAAGCGCTATCCGATCAGCCTGATTGCCAGCCTTGAAGGCAAGGCGTTTGCGCTGGAAATGGCCTACCAGGTCATCTACTCCAGCACATGCCCGTGTTCTGCCGCGCTGGCCAGGCAGCTGATCCAGGATCAGTTCCGCAAGGATTTCCCTGGTGCGGATGTGGTGCCGGCTGATGCCGTCATCGAATGGTTGGGTTCGGAGCAGGGGATTGTTGCCACACCGCACAGTCAGCGCAGTGCCGCTGATGTCCGGCTGCATCTGTCGCCCAGCTTCGAGGCCTTTCCGTTTATCGAGATGATCGACCTGATCGAAAATACTCTCAAGACGCCGGTCCAGTCCGTGGTCAAGCGGGAGGACGAACAGGCCTTCGCGCTGTTGAACGGACAGAATCTGATGTTCTGTGAAGATGCGGCGCGTCGGGTGCAGACCGCACTCGATGGTGATGACCGGGTCGTCGATTTCTGGGCGCGCTGTTCACACTTCGAAAGCCTTCACCCGCACAACGCGGTCAGCATCGTGACCAAGGGTCTTGAAAACGGCTACAAGCCCATCGACGGCCACCCACCGGCCTGGGTCGAATAGACCCGCCTTAAGTTTCGAAGTCAGTCGATACGCGTCAGCCCGACCTGCAGGTCGGGCAGGGCGATGCCGATCGAACGGGCATCCGGGTCGGCCCAGCTCTGTCCCAGCGTCTTTCCCGTTTCCGGATCGTGCACGCTCAGGCGAAGAATGGGGGTGTCCATCTGGTCGAGGCGCTGGCGGCTCAGTCTGATCTCGAACCCGAGGGCCATTCCGGCTGCATCCAGCGGTTCGAACTGGCCGTTGGCCGAGTCCATTTCGATCGATCGGGTCAGGCGCCAGCTCTCTCCCTCTTTGATGCCGGCCCAGCCGGTGAATCGAGCGATCCGGTGGAAGGTGTGGACCTGGTCTGGTGCCGCCGGTGTCGTCCGATCGGCCCCGACCAGTCGATCGGCGATGACCAGTTGACTGCCGTCGAAGGCAAACTCCTTGATCAAGCCAACCGCCGCCTGGCCCTCGCCGAAACGGCAGGTTTCCGGATCGGTTCGGGCGCTGAGGCCACTGCTGCGGATCGTGATATCCAGCTCGCAACGTCGAACCGGCTGATCATTGACGTCCATTGGCGCGAAAAATCCGGTGTAGCCGTCGCTCTGGTCCGCCTGATGCAGGGCCAGCACAAATCGTCGATGCGGCTGCCCGGTCTGCTGCTGGGTCAGATTGAAGATCAACGGGTCCTGCCGGACCAGCGGCTCGGTGCTGACCGTGAGTAACAGCATCGCGGTTGTATCGGAGGTGGTCGTGGCATAGTCCCCTGGCATGGTCGTGGCCAGCCGTTCCAGGACAGGATCGCCAGCAGCGGCAGCCCGGTCCGGACGTTCGGGAGCGGTGCTGCAGGCGGCCACGCCCAGGCCGACAACAGCCGCGAGACCGACTCGAAGCCAGCAACGGGTCATGGTGTCGGGTCGCTGTCGTCGAGCAGCAGTTGCGGGTCGACGCGCACGTTGCCGACGTTGATCCGCCAGTCCAGATGCGGACCGGTGGCCCGCCCGGTAGCGCCAATCTTCGCGACTTCCTGGCCCTGATCCACCCGCTGGCCGACCTCCACCAGCAGTTCGCTCAAATGAAGAAAGGCCGAGACCAGGCCATGGCCGTGATCAATGAACAGCGTGCCGCCGGAAAAATACATGTCCGGCTCGGCCAGCGTGATGATGCCGGCGGCCGGGGCCACCACCGGTGTGCCGGTGGGCGCGGCAATATCCAGGCCCCAGTGGGGATTGCGTGGCTCGCCGTTGAGAATTCGCTGACTGCCGTAGACGCCGGATATCCGGCCGCGTGCCGGCCAGATCCAGCCGTTGGTCCAGTCAGTGCGTGCATCCCGTCGCTCGCGCGCCTGGCGGGTGAGGACGGCGTCCTGGCGAATGCGCTCATAGGTTTCTGGCGGCGGTGTGACATGGGCCGTTTCGAGTCCGTCGACGCGCTCGATATTGAACTTGCGTGATTCCGGGGTCAGCTCCCGCTGCCAGCGCTCACCGTCCGGCAAGTCCACGGTGAGGGTCCGAGTGGCGGTCTCGTCGCGGGTGAAGCCGAAAACAAAATGACCGTCGGCGGACAGCATCAGGTTTTGATCGTCCAGTTGAACGGTTGATCCTGGCGGTGCCTGTCCGAACACCAGCCCGCCCTGAACGATGGCACCGTCGAGCCTGACCTCGGAGCTTTCTGAAGCCGGGGCGGGGCCGGGGACCAGCGCTATTAGCAGGAGCAGTGCTATTGTGAGCCGCACGGAGTTGTCAGGCATCGCTTCCTCGTCGAATGGTCAGGGTCTGGCCAGGTCGCAGTATGCTGGATGAGCTCAGGCCGTTCCAGCGCATCAAATCATTCAGGCTGACCCTGTGGCGGCGCGCGATCAGCCACAGCGAGTCGCCGCTGCGGACGGTGTAGGAGACTGTCCGAACGGCGGCCGGCTGGCCATCCATGTGAATCGTCAGCTGTTGCCCCGGACGAATCATCGACGAACTACCCATCCCGTTCCAGCTCTGGATGTCGCCAACGCTGACCGAGTAATTGCGCGCAATCACCCACAGGCTCTCACCCGGACGTACCCGATGGCGGATGCGACGGGTTGGCAGAAGCTGTTGCTGCAGGCTGGCCAGTTGCTGGTAGCTGTCGGCAAACGGCGAGCTTTCCGGGGTGACGCCGCCGGCCGGCAAGCGCAGGGTTTGACCGATGGCCAGGCGATCGCTGGTCAGATTGTTGGCCTCGCGCAGGGCTCGTACGCTGGTGTCATGTCGAACGGCCAACCCCGACAGCGTATCGCCGCGCCGAACCGAAATCTCGCGCCAGACCACCATTTCATGCTGACCCAGTTCGGGCAGGATGTCGATCACACGGTCCAGCTCATGGATCGGGACAATCAAGTGGTGGGGTCCGGCCGGTGAAGTCAGATGTCTGCTGAGGCCGGCATTGAGCGCCACGATTTCGGTCAGATCCAGCTCGGCCAGTGCCGACAGCACCACAACGTCGACTGGCCCGGGAAGCTCGACCCGCGCGATCTGGGGCTGATCCGGCCACTTCGGACGGGTCCATCCGTAGCGTTCCGGTTCGCGAAACAGGCAGCCCAGACCGTGCAGTTTCGGCACATAGGCCAGGGTTTCGCGTGGCAACGGAAGCTGATGCCATGCGGTCGAGTGCTGGCGGGCGCGGTTGCGCCTGAGAGCCCGGCTGACCCGGCCCTGACCTCCGTTATAGGCCGCCAGGGCGAGGTTCCAGTTGCCGCCGAAACGATTGTTGAGCATTTCGAGATAATCCAGCGCGGCACGGGTCGCGGCGTAGACATCGCGCCGTCCATCGTAGAAATCATTGATTTCCAGGCCGTATTCACGCGCGGTCGGTGCGACGAACTGCCAGGCACCTGAGGCCTGGCCGTGGGAATAGGCAAACGGGTCGTAGGCGCTTTCGACGATCGGCAGCAATGCCAGTTCGCCGGGCAGATCGCGGGCATCCAGTTCGTTGGCGATGTCATGCAACCAGGGATGGGCGCGATTGGTGACTCGCTCCAGGTAGTCGTGGCGCTCGCCGAACCAGAACGCCCATTGCTCAGCCCGACTGTCGGCCGGACAGTCGGCAATCGCGAAGCGATCGACGATGCGTTGCCACAGGTCGGGCAGGACTTCAGGCGCTTCATCGGTGGCCTGTCGCAGCCGCCAGGACTCGCCAACCCTGACGATGGCCTGATCGATCTGTTCGAACGGATCGTCGATCCGGGCCCGGAGATAGTAGGGCGGAACCGGCGGGGGCTGCTCGGATCGTGCTGATTCGATCGGCCGCTGTTCCAGGGTGGCACAGCCGCTGATCACAAGAATGATCAGGGCGCTGAGGATCTTGAGGCGCGGTTTCGTGGTCAGAGCTTGGTGTCGGGACATACCGTCAATTGGGATCTTTCATCAGGCCGTCATTATCCGGCCATGCCCGACAAGGTCAAGCTGAACCGCTTACAATGCGCTCTGACTATCCAGATGCGATTTCGTTCAATGAGCAAGCGGCCCGAACAGACCATAGATGATGACCAGGTACGCGAACTGTTGCGCGACGCCGGGAGGCCCCAGACCCGTCGGCGCCTGTCGGATATTCTGGGTCTGGACAAGGAGCAATCCGATGCGCGCCTCAAGCCGGTGCTCAATCGCCTGATTGCCGCCGGCGAGGTGGTTCGCAACCGCCGTGCCGCCTATGGTCTGGCCGACGATATGGACCTGGTTCGCGGACGCGTCAGCGCGCATCCTGACGGTTTTGGTTTTCTGGTACCAGACAAAGGCGGCGACGATCTTTACCTGTCGCCCAAGCAGATGCGCCAGGTTTTCAACGGCGATACGGTGCTCGGGGCGGTAACCGGTATCGACCGGCGTGGTCGGCGCGAAGGCAGCGTGGTCGAAGTGGTCGAGCGGGCTCATAGCCAGGTTGTCGGTCGCCTGTTGCTCGAGTCCGGCGTGGCCATGGTGGTGCCGGATGATCCGCGCCTGACCCAGGATGTGCTGATCCCGCTGGAGCGGATCGGCGACGCCAAACCCGGCCAGATCGTGGTTGCCCGAATCGACAAGCCGCCAACCCTGGAGCGCGGCGCGGTCGGCGAGATCACCGCTGTTCTTGGCCATGCCGATGAGCCGGGAATCGCGACCGACATGGCCATCTTCAGTCACGATCTGACCTTCGAGTTTCCCCAGCCTGTCCTCGACGCAGCCGAGGCGTTTGGTGATCGGATCGATCAGAAGCTGGCCGAAAAACGCAAGGACCTGCGTGATCTGCCGCTGGTGACCATTGATGGTGCCGATGCGCGCGATTTCGACGATGCGGTCTGGGCCGAGGCCGATGGCGACGGCTTCCGTCTGATCGTGGCCATTGCCGATGTGGCCGAGTATGTTCAGCCCGGCGATGTGCTCGATGAACAGGCACGTTTGCGCGGCACCTCGGTCTATTTTCCCGACCGGGTCATTCCGATGTTGCCGGAAGCGCTGTCGAACGGTCTTTGTTCACTCAGACCGGACGAAGACCGGCTGTGTATCGTTTGCGATCTGAAGATCGACCACAAGGGCAAGGTCAAGAGCAGCCGGTTCTATGAAGCGGTGATGCGTTCCCATGCCCGGCTGACCTACGACCAGGTTCAGCGGATGATGGTCGAGGGCGATCCGGCGCTGAATGAAAAGTTCGCGTCGGTCAAACCCAACCTGGCGGCCCTGTATGACGTCTACCGGATCCTCGCGCGCCGGCGCGCTCGCCGCGGCGCGCTGGATTTCGATACCACCGATGTGTATTTCCAGTTCGATGCCGAGGGCCGGGTCGCCGACATTCGCCTGCGGACCCGCCACGACGCGCATCGTCTGATCGAAGAGTGCATGATCCTGGCCAATGTCGAAGCGGCCAGGTTTGTCGCCAAGGGCGAGTTGCCGATGCTCTACCGCGCTCACGAACCACCACCGGCCGACAAGCTCGAAGGGCTGGAGTCGTTCCTGCGAGCCCAGGGCATGAAAGTGTCCTGGTCCGAAACGCCCGAGCCGGCGCAGTATGCCGCGCTACAGGCCAAGGTCGTTGGAAAGGACAACGAGCGCCTGGTCAACGCGGTACTGCTGCGCAGCATGAGCATGGCGGTCTACCAGACCGAGAACGTGGGCCACTTCGGCCTGGCGCTCAGTCACTATGCCCATTTCACCTCGCCCATCCGGCGTTATCCCGACTTGCTGTTGCATCGGGCGATCAAGCATCTGAGCCGCCGTCAGGCCCGGGACAAGTTCGACTACTCGGAAAAACGCATGGCCGAACTGGGTCGTCACAGCTCGTGGACCGAACGGCGCGCTGAAGAAGCCTCGCGCGATGTCGATGAGCGACTCAAGAGCCAGTTCATGCAGCGTCATATCGGCGACAGTTTCGACGGCATTGTCACCGGCGTGACCAGCTTCGGTCTGTTTGTCGAACTGACCCAGTTCGGGGTCAGCGGCCTGGTTCATGTCACCGCGATGCCGAACGATTACTACACCTTTGATCCGGTCAGCCACAGCCTGACCGGCAAGCGTCACGGCCGCCAGTTCGCCCTGGCGGATCGGGTCCGGGTCAAGGTTGCCGCGGTCAACCTGGATGAGCGGAAAATCGATCTGGCGCTGGATGGCGACAACGAATGAAGCGTGAGCTGGTCATGGGGGTCAACGCGGTCAGCGGCCTGGTCGAGACTTCGCCCGAGCGGATCGTGCGGGTCTGGATCAAGCGCTCGGGAAAGCGTCTTGAAGAGCTTGCCGCCCAGTTGAAGAAAGCCGGTGTGAGCGTGGAGTGGGCCGACGAACGTGCCCTGGACCGGCGTGCCGATGGTGTACGCCACCAGGGCGTCATTGCCGAATTCCAGCCGCCCGAGCCGATCGATGAACATGACCTGATCGAGCTGGTTGAACGCCTGAACAGCGACGCCCTGTTGCTGATTCTCGACGGAGTCCAGGATCCGCACAATCTCGGCGCGTGCTTGCGCTCCGCGGTGGCCGCCGGGGCCAGCGCCGTGGTCATTCCGCGCGACCGGGCAACCGGCCTGACGCCGGCGGCACGCCGGGCTGCCGCCGGTGCCGCCGAACTGATCCCGCTGGCGGTTGTTACCAATCTGGCCCGCACCCTGGTGCAGCTCGGCGACAGTGGGGTGCGTTGCGTGGGGCTGGCCGGCGAGGGTGAGCACAGCCTGTTCGACACCGACCTGACCGGCCCCCTGGCCCTGGTTCTGGGCAGCGAAGAACGCGGACTGCGGCGCCTGACGCGTGAGCGCTGTGATCAACTGGCACGCATTCCGATGCCGGGAGCGATGGAGAGTCTCAACGTGTCCGTGGCTGCCGGTATCAGTCTGTTCGAAGCGGTTAGACAGCGTCTGGCATCGTGAAAACCCTGGCCAGTATCCGGATTGATCTGCCGGGCTGGACGCGCGGCTTTGCCGCCAGTCTGCCTGATGTACTGCCGACGCCCGAGCAGCGGATGTCGGTGGCGATCAGCCTGTCCCGTCACAATGTCAGCGAAGGCACCGGCGGGCCTTTTGGTGCGCTGGTGGTGGAACGCGAAAGCGGCGCGGTCATTGCCATGGGCGTCAATCGGGTCGAACCGGCTCATTGCTCCTCGGCGCATGCCGAAATTGTTGCGCTGAGCCTGGCTCAGCAGGTACTGGCCAACTGGAACCTTGGCGATTGCGGGCGCGGAGAGATCGAGCTGGTCAGTTCCTGCGAGCCCTGCGCGATGTGCCTGGGAGCGATTCCCTGGTCCGGAGTCCGGTCAGTGCTATGCGGAGCGACCAAGGTGGATGCCGAAGCGGCCGGGTTTGACGAAGGTGATCGGCCCGATGCCTGGCAAGACAAATTGGCCGGTCGCGGTATCGCGGTCAGCACCGGACTGCTGCGAAACGAAGCAGCCGAAGTTCTCGCCCAATACGCCCGATCCGGTCGCACCATCTACAGCCCGACCTGATCCTCCACACGTTTTTACGGGCATAAAAAAACCGGGCCCGCAGAGCAGGCCCGGTCGCTTGGCTGAAAAAGAACAATCAGCCGGTCAGCAGGATCCGTTAAGGATCAGCTGCCTTCCTGCATCATTTCAGTCAGCTTCTGCTGCAGTTCCGGATCGTTCTGAATCGCCATCGCGATTGCATTGAACGATTCGACGTCCAGTCCGGCTTCTTCAACGGCAGCAATCATTTCTTCGTTGGCCTGGGTCTGGAGCTCGTGAGCCTGCTCCGGATCTTCGATGCCTTCCAGGCGCTGGGAGAAATCCTGCTGGATCGTGGAAATGCCGGCCTGCGCATCGACAAACTGCTCAAGCTCGGAATCGGAAACGTCCACCGGCTCAGGCTGGGCGGGTTCCATCGGCTGTCCTTGCTGGGCAAGGGCGGCGGCCGAGAATGACAGTGCAATAGCAGACAGAATGGAAAGAATCAGATTTCTGGTTTTCATCAGGATTGCTCCTTTGAGAGTGAATGAATTTCTTGCGGTAGGGTAAATGCAAATTACGTGCCAGAAAAACAAAGATAATCAATTCAATGGCTTGGGGAATCTGGGTTCACCAACTCAACCGCAAAGTGTGTTAAATTGACCCATGTGCCATCTGGCTCAACCCAAAAGGAAGCCCATTGAACAGTCTGCGCAGTCAGCTGATCGTCCAGGTATTTGTGCCGCTATTTGCGCTGGCATCCATTCTGATGTGGTTCTCGTTCAGTGAAGTCGAACGGCTGTTGACCCATCGGCTGGAGAAGGAAATCGAACTGGTTGCCCGGGCCATGCGGGTGCCGCTGGAACAGGCATTGCTCGGGCGCGATCAGGATGGTGTCGGTCATGCGCTGAATGCGGTCTTCGATATCGACCGTGTCTACGGCGCATTCGTTTACGACTCTGACGGGCGCCGGGTCGCCGCTGTCGGGGAAATCTTCCCGGGGCGGCGCGAACAGCTTGAAGCCGTGCAGGTGGTTGCCCAGGGAGAGCCGCTGGGGCGCTACGCGGAATTTGCCGGCGAGGAAGTTTTTTCCTACTTTGTACCGCTGGTCGCCACCACCGGACAGATCGATGGGCTGTTGCAGGTGGTTCGACGAAAAAGCGACATGACCGAGTGGCTGGACCGGATTCGCCTGTATGGCTGGTCGAGCTGGATTGCGGTGGTGGTTTTGATGATTCTGGTGTTGATCTACGGCCACCGGCTGGCCGTGGTTCGCCCGGTCGAGCGCCTGTTGCAAAGCATGCAGCGGGTCGAGAGTGGCGATCGCCAGCACCGCGCGGAGCTGGTCGGTCCGCACGAACTGGCCTCCCTGGCCCGGGGGCTCAACCGCATGCTTGATGGCCTGGACCAGATGCAGCAGGCATTGGACCGGCAGAAGAAAGAGCATGCTCATATGAATGAACGTTTGCGCGAACAAGAGAACCTGGCGGCACTGGGCCGGTTTTCAGCCGGCGTCGCGCACGAACTCGGGGCACCGCTGTCGGTCATTGATGCCGATGCCAGACGGCTGATCGCCGGACAGTCGCTGGATGACGATGCCCAGCGTCGCCTGGGTCGAATGCGTGACCAGGTCGATCGCACCCGCCAGTTGCTGACTCAGCTGATGGACTTTGTTCGGGCCGAGCGAATCGAGCCCGAGGCGGTGCCACTGGCCGGTTTGCTGCGACACGTGGCGGCAGCCGCGCACCCTCAGCTCGAAACCCACGGGATCTCGCTTGATCAGCCGGACATCGACGATGGCCTGAGCGTGTCGGGGCACCGCATACGTCTTGAACATGCATTGATCAATCTGTTGCGTAACGCCATTCAGGCGGCCCGGTCCCGGGTCAGCATTAGCGCCGCTTCGAAGGGAGACAGTGTGGTCGTTCGGGTCGAGGATGATGGCGAGGGCGTGCCGGACTCGCTGCGCAAGGATATCTTCGAACCGTTTACTACCGGCAGAGCCGGTGAAGGCGGCACCGGGTTGGGGCTGGCGATTGTCCGCACCGTGGCCGATGAGCACAACGCCCGGATCGAAGTCACCACCAGCGAGCGCCTGGGCGGCAGCTGCTTCGAGATGATCTTCGGGAGCGGACAATGAGCCAGTCAAAACCCCGAGTCATGGTGGTGGAAGACGATGCTGATCTGGCCGGCTTGCTGGTCGAAGAGCTCGAAACCGAGGGCTACCAGGCCCGGTCCTGGCCGGCGGCCGAACCGGCCATCGAGGCTTTTGATGACTTCGATCCGGACCTGGTGATCAGCGATCTGCAGTTGCCGGGAATGGACGGCATGGCACTGCTCAGGCATATCGGCGAGCGGCCGGACGGGCCAGGTCTGCTGATGATCAGTGCCTTTGGCACGGTCAATCGTGCGGTCGAGGCGCTCAAGGCCGGCGCTGACAATTTCCTGACCAAGCCGCTGGATATGGATCATCTGACCTTGTGCGTCGAGCGATTGCTCGCCCATCGGAAATTGCAAGATGAAGTCAGACGATTCCGCCAGGCATTGAAGCCAGGTGACTATCACGGCATGGTCGGTAACAGCCCGTCAATGCGAGGGCTGTTCGAGCGGATTGGCCAGATCGCCAGGGCTGACGGCCCGGTCCTGATCAGCGGCGAGTCAGGGACTGGCAAGGACCTGGTGGCGCGGGCGCTGCACGCTGAAAGTGGACGCTCGGACAAGGCGTTTCTGGCGGTCAACTGTGCCGGCATCCCGCCGGATCTGCTGGAGAGTGAATTCTTCGGCCATGCCGCCGGGGCGTTTTCCGGTGCCGACAAGGAACGGCCCGGTCTTTTTCGCGAAGCCGATGGCGGAACGCTGTTTCTCGACGAAATCGGCGAAATGCCGGGCTCGTTGCAGGCCAAGTTGTTGCGCGCGCTTCAGGATGGGGCGATCCGGCCGGTCGGTACTGATCGCGAGCAGTCGGTCGATGTGCGCCTGGTCGCAGCGACCAATGTCGACCTGCCTGCCCGGGTCGAGGCCGGCGATTTTCGCGACGATCTGTACTACCGGCTGGAAACCTTCTCGCTGGTAGTGCCGCCGCTGCGTGATCGGGGTGAGGACATCGACCTGCTCGCAATGCAGTTCATCGAGCAGTTCGCCGCTGCCCGCCAGCGCCCGGCGCGCGGAATGACAGCCGAAGCACTGGCCGCCATCCGCGACTATCCGTGGCCGGGCAATGTCCGTGAACTGCGCAATATCATGGAACGGGCAGTGACCTTCTGCAACGGCGAGGAAATTGCCCGCGAGCACCTGCCGGACCGGATTCTCAATACAACCAGGCTGCCGCCGGAATCTTCGTCGTCAATGAGCGTTCCTGATGAGTTGCTGGCCGGTGACCTGTTGCCGTCACTGGAGGAAATGCGCGCACGCTACGTGCGCTACGTGCTCGAAAGAGTCAACGGCAACAAGCGCCGCGCCGCCGCGCTACTCGGAGTCGGGCGCCGCAGCCTCTACCGCTGGCTGGATGACACCGATCCGGACAATTCCTGAAATACCCGGGATGCGAACAAGGCCCGGGTTCAGGCTCTGTTTACAACGCCTGCGCCAGACTGTTGTCACAACAATAGTCAATCCATCAAGGAGTCGATGATGAATATTCCAACCACGCTGAAACATTCTCTGCTGGTAGTGAGCTGTGCGGGCTTCCTGGCAGCCTGCGCGACCACATCGGACCCCTGGACTGGAGATGAACGCTCGACCCGGACCGGGCAGGGTGCTGCCATTGGAGCCGGAATCGGCGCCGTGCTGGGCGCGATCTCGGGCGGCGACCGTCTCAAGCGAGTCGCCATCGGGGCCGGCATCGGCGCCCTGAGTGGTGCGGCGATCGGCAATTACATGGATCGCCAGGAACAGGCGCTGCGAGAACAGCTTCGCGGCACCGGTGTCAGCGTGACCCGCCGCGGCGACGACATCATCCTGAACATGCCGGGCAACGTGACCTTCGGCTTCGACCGATCCGAACTGCGGCCCGAATTTTTCGATGTACTGGACTCGGTTGCCCTGGTCCTGGAAGAATTCGACCAGACCGTACTGGTCATCGACGGCCACACCGATTCGACCGGACGACGCGACTACAACATGGACCTGTCCCGCCGCCGTTCGGAAAGCGTCGGTCGCTATCTGATCAACGAAGGCGTCAACCCGGTTCGCATCGCAACCTACGGATATGGACCGGATCATCCGGTCGCCACCAACGACACCGAAGCGGGTCGTGCGGCCAATCGCCGCGTCGAATTGACGCTTATGCCGATTACCGAATAGGGTTTTGGTTGCGCCTTTGGCGCGGAGGCTGAAGTCAAAGTCAACGTCAAAGGCGTTTCGCCCCCGCTCCGCTCAGGGGCGAGGTACTTTTGACAAACGCCTCAAAAGTACCCAAAAACGCTGGTCGCCCGTGATCGCGCCCGCCTGCGGCGGGTCCCCTGCGTTTCTCGGTCCGGGCGGCGGTCGCTCAACTCGCTTGCGCTCAGACACACGCTCCCTCAAATCCGCCCGGCCCTGCGATACTCGGCGCCCATCAAGGGCTCGAAACCCTTAAAAACACCAAGACGTCCGATTATTAGCACTCGTAGGTCGGCCCGACGCGGCCGACGGTCATGGCAACCGGTTGCCTCCAGAGGGTTGGATTTTGAGCGCGCATATTGGCGCTCCAAGGTCATTGGCAAAAATCGACCATCCGGTGGCACCTGAATTATGGACCGTCGGCCACGTCGGGCCGACCTACAAAGGCCGAGCGAAGCGATGGCCCGTCAAGGTGGGTGCCCTTGATGGGCGCCGAGTATCGCAGGATCGACCGGAAAAGAAGTTTCGTGTGTCTGAGCGTAGCGCAGCCGGGAACGCAAGGGCGGTTTGCGCGTCAGCGCAAGAAGCCCTGGAGTGGAGGCGTAGCGCGTGAGTTGAGAAACTTCCCGGTCGATCCGAGAAACGCAGGGGACCCGCCAACGGCGGGCGCGATCTTTGAATTAGTTACTCGATGAGCCCGTCCGGCCAGGACAAATCAGCCCGAAATACTTCTCAATTCCAATTCCAAAGCCTTGGATTCCAATCCCACATCCTCCCGCAAGATCTGATGATCCTTCGGGCTCAGTTCTTCATAACGCCCGGACCAGACCTTGGCCGGCAGGAAAACCGGTCCAAAGCGCACCCGTTTCAGGCGGGCAACCTGCGCGCCAACCGCTTCCCACAGCCGTCTGACTTCGCGGTTTCGGCCTTCCAGAATCGTGACGGTGTACCAGGTGTGCCCGGCGGTGACTTCGCCGACCACCAGGTCGGAGAAATTGGCCATGCCGTCATCGAGTCGGACACCTTTTAGCAACTGCTGAATCTGATCATCGCTGACCTTGCCGCGAATGCGGCACAGGTATTCGCGGTCGACCTGGCCGGAAGGGTGCATCATCCGGTTGGCCAGTTCGCCATCGGTGGTCAGCAGCAGCAGTCCGGCGGTGTTCAGGTCGAGGCGCCCGATCGCGATCCAGCGGCCGTCGTCGAGTGCCGGAAGTCGATCGAACACGGTCTTGCGGCCTTCGGGATCGCTGCGGGTGGTGACTTCTCCCTCGGGCTTGTGGTAGATCAGGGTGCGATGGACCGGATTGGCGGCGGCGACCTGGTAGGCCCGGCCCTCGAAATCAACCCGGTCGCCCGGTGTCAGGGTGGCGCCCAGCTCGGCGCGCTTGCCGTTGACCATGACATCTCCGGCTTCAATCCGCTTTTCCAGCCCGCGACGCGATCCCAGTCCCGCGTTGGCCAGCACCTTCTGCAGGCGCTCGCTGCCGGAAAACGCCGGGTCAGGTGTCTGTTCGAGGCGTTTCTGACGACGGCTCCCCGCCATCGTCCGCTGGTGCCGGCTCGTTTTCGCGCTTGTCTTCGCTATCGTCGTCGTTCCCGATGTCGTCCTCGGGTTCTTCGTCCTCGGGCCCGTCGTCGTGCTCCGGCTCGATGCCGTCGCTTTCGGGTCGGTCTTGCGACGGGTCTTCTTGCCGCTCGTCGTGGGCCGGTTCTTGTGCGTCGACTTCTTGCTGTTCGGTCCGGGCTTGTTGCTCATCGTCGGTGTCCTCGTCATTTCCGGCGTCGTTACCGTCGTCGGTTTCGTGGTGCGTCTGCTCGCCGGCGGCCCGGGTTTCCGTGCCGGGTGGGACCGGGTGGGTCAGTTCCAGTTCCGGTTCGAGATTGTCGATGTCCTTGATCTCGGCCAGGGTCGGCAACTGGTCCAGCGACTTGAGGTTGAAATAGTCCAGGAACGCCTTGGTCGATCCAAGCAGTTCGGGGCGGCCAGGGACATCGCGGTGTCCAACCACCTTGATCCACTCGCGTTCCTGCAGGGTGCGCAGGATATTGGCGCTGACGGCAACGCCGCGAATCTGTTCGATCTCGCCGCGCGTGATCGGCTGCCGGTAGGCAATGATCGCCAGCGTTTCCAGCAGCGCACGCGAGTAACGCGGCGGTTTCTCCGTCCACAACTGCGAGATGATCGGCATCAGCTGGGTGCGGATCTGTACCCGGTAGCCGCTGCCGACCTCGGTCAGTTCGACCGCGCGACCCTCAAGGTCGGAATCCAGCGCGGCCAGCGCTTCTTTCAGGGCCCCGTGTCCGGGTTTTTCATCATCGGGGAACAGCGCATTGAGCTGATTCAGGCTCAAGGGTGCGGCCGCAGCCAGCAGGGCGCCTTCCACGACTTTCTTGAGGTATTCGATTTCCATGCCGGTATGGGTCTCTACAGGTGACTTTCAGTGCGGGCGAGATGGATGATTCAGGCTTGGGTCTGGCTGGGGCTGCGCACGTAGATGCTGCCGAACAGCTCCTGCTGGACCAGGTCGATCAGGTGTTCGCGCAGCAACTCCAGCATGGCCAGAAAGGTAACCACCGCGCCCAGCCGACCTTCTTCCAGGTCGAAGCAGTCGCCGAATTCCACGTACTGGCGATTGGAGACCAGGTCGGTAATGCGGGACATGCGCTCGCGGACCGACAACGGCTCGGACTGGATATGGTGATGGGCGAAGATCTCGGCCCGGGCCATCACATCGCGCAGGGCCAGCAGAATTTCCTTTAAGTCCACATCGGGCGGCAGCTGAACCTGGCCGCGCTCCTCGATCGCAGCCGAGGCGATGCTCAGATCGCGCTCCAGCCGGGGCAATTCGTCGATTTCCTCGGCAGCCTGCTTGAAGCGTTCGTATTCCTGCAGGCGGCGGATCAGTTCGGCCCGCGGATCACCTTCCTCGTCGTCTTCGGGCTCCGGGCGCGGCAACAGCATGCGCGACTTGATCTCGGCGAGAATCGCGGCCATCACCAGGTACTCGGCAGCCAGTTCCAGCTTCATCCCGGACATCATCTCGATGTAGCTGGTGTATTGCCGGGTAATTTCGGCAATCGGAATGTCGAGAATGTTCAGATTCTGGCGCCTGATCAGGTAAAGCAGCAGATCCAGCGGCCCTTCAAAGGCTTCCAGAAAGACTTCCAGCGCGTCCGGCGGAATATACAGGTCGTCGGGCAGTTTCAGCATGGGCTGGCCCTGGACGACGGCAAACGGCATTTCCGCCTGCGCGATGCGGATTTCTGGAGTCTCGGTCATAAGCCGACAAGTGTAGCGTGTTCTTTACAGGTGTGGTTGAGTCGTGGTTGATCTGTACAATAGCGGGCTACCAAAAAGAATCGATCAGCATGCTTTACATGATCCACGGAATTGACGCCCGGGACAGCCTGAAACGGCGCGCCGGAGCGCGCGATGCTCATCTGGCAAGACTCAGGGCGCTGGCCGATGAGGCCCGCCTGATTCTGGCCGGACCACTGCCGGCGATCGATGCCGAAGACCCCGGGCCGGCCGGGTTCACCGGATCGCTGGTGGTGGCCGAGTTCGACAGCCTGGAACAGGCCCGAACCTGGGCTGACGAAGACCCCTATATCCAGTGCGGTGCCTGGACCGGGGCCGAGGTTCGACCCTTCAAACGGGTACTGCCGTGACCGTCGAGCGGGTGGCCATGATTGAAACGCGCCTGCGCGAGGCGATCCGGCCGGACGAGCTTGAAGTGATTGATGATTCGCATCTTCACGTCGGTCATCCGGGGGCGCGCGACGGACGCGGTCACTTCCGCGTCCGGATCGTCAGCGATCTGTTTCACGGCCTGCCCAGGCTGGCCCGGCATCGCCGCGTTTACCAGGCACTGGGTGAACTCATGCAAACCGATATTCACGCGCTTAACATTGAGGCATATTCTAGAAATGAAAAATAACATACTGTTTTTATTGATTATGGTGTTCCTGGTTGGCTGCCAAAGCGAGCCCGGCACCGATCATCCGCTGGTCAATGAGGATGACGTGCTGCTGGTACTGGTGGACGGTGAGCCGATTACCCTGCCGATGCTGGAATTGACCATGGAAGCGCGGGGTATCAGCGAAGACGATCATGACGGCATGCGCCAGACCCTGGATGAACTGATTCGCCTGCAAGCGGTTGCCAACGCGGCGCGCGAAGCCGGCATGGACGATGAGCCCGAGGTTCGGGCCCGGCGCATGATTCGCGAGCTCGAAGCACTGCAGATGCGCTATTTTGAACAGGTCGGCCGGGATTACCCGGTGACCGACGAGCAGATCCAGACGGCTTACCAGGCCCAGGTCGAACGCAGCGGCGACCAGCAGTACGAGATCGAAACCGTGCTTTTCCCCAATCAGTCGGCGGTGCTGGACGCGCTGGCGAATCTCGAATCAGGCCAGATAAGTTTCGATGACCTGACGGCGTCGGCTTCAGAGTCGGGACTGACCGTGGATCGCCCGGTGTGGGTCGATCTGAGTCAGTTGCCGCCGGATATCAGGGTATTGATGGAAGGCGCATCGACCGGGGATGTGCTGGATCTGCCGCTGCAAACGCCGCAGGGTTGGCGCATTGTTCGGATCAGCGACCAGCGCGCGGCCGAAATTCCGTCGCTGGAACAGGTCCGCCAGGGCATCGTGCGCTCCCTGGCCCGCGAACGCCTGGATATCGTGGTCGATGAATTGTTCGAGGCCGCCGAGATCGAGCCCATGTTGCCGCTGGACGATGCGACCGATGGTGAGGCGGACGATGAGGCTGGCGACGAAACGGCCGACGAATAATCGGCCGTTATATCCATCGTCAGGGCAGGGTCACCGCTTGCGGTGATTCCCAGCCCTCGGCCCGGTGCTCCACGGTCACGGCGGTGTAGATGCCGCCGCGAACGTTGAAATCCGCGGTCAGGCGCATAAAGCGCGGCTGAGTTGCTGCGACCAGGTCGGCAAGGATCTGGTTGGTCACCGCCTCGTGGAAGGCGCCCTCGTCGCGGTAGCTCCAGACGTAGTTTTTCAGCGCCTTGAGCTCGACACACAGCTGGTCCGGCACGTAGGCCAGGGTCAGTTCGGCAAAGTCGGGCTGACCGGTCTTCGGACACAGACAAGTAAACTCGGGAATGCGAATGCGAATGGTATAATCGCCCGCTGGCTGCGGGTTGGGGAAAACCTCAAGTTCCCGGCTGGGTTGGCTGGGCATTGGACAAGCACCTTCGGATCGTTGAACGGGCCCGTAGATTAAAACAAAAACGCAGGAATCAGGGCGTCAATGCGACTGACCGCAATAAAACTTTCAGGCTTCAAGTCTTTCGTCGAACCGACCACCGTCAAGTTCCCGTCCAATCTGATGGGGATTGTCGGGCCGAACGGCTGTGGCAAATCGAACATCATCGATGCGGTGCGCTGGGTCATGGGCGAAAGCTCGGCCCGCCAGTTGCGCGGCGAATCCATGAGCGATGTGATCTTCGCCGGCTCCAGCGCGCGCAAGCCGGTCTCGACCGCGACGGTCGAGCTGATGTTCGACAATTCCGATGGCCGGGCCGGCGGTGAATACGCGGCCTATTCCGAGATCTCGGTCAAGCGCCAGGTCAGCCGTGACGGCCAGTCCGGTTATTTCCTCAACGGCACCCGCTGCCGGCGCAAGGACATTACCGACCTGTTCCTCGGTACCGGGCTGGGGCCGCGCAGTTACGCCATCATCGAACAGGGCATGATTTCGCAGATCGTCGAGGCGCGCCCGGAAGAACTGCGCGGATTCCTGGAGGAGGCGGCCGGCATCTCGCGCTACAAGGAACGTCGGCGCGAAACCGAGAATCGTATCCGGCACACCCGCGAAAACCTCGAGCGGCTGAAGGATCTTCGCGAGGAAGTCAGCAAGCAGCTCGAAAAACTCAATCGCCAGGCCAAGGCGGCCGAGCGCTACCGCAAGCTCAAGAAACGCTACCGCCAGGACGAAGCCCGGCTGATCGCGCTGCGCTGGCGTGAGCTGCAGTCGCGCGAAAAACGCGAAGCCCAGACCCTGAAGGAAGTCGAGAACCGGCTGCAGGAAGCGCTGTCACGGCAACGCACGGCCGAAAAGGAACTTGAATCCCTGCGCCAGGGCCAGCACGAAGCCTCCGACAAGGCAGCCAAGATCCAGGGCGAGCTGTACGAAGTCGCCGGCGAGATCGCCCGGCTGGAACAGGCGATCGAACACCAGCGCGAGATTCGCCAGCGCCAGCAGGCCGAATACGCCGAAACCGAAAGCCAGCTCAATGAACTCAAGCAGCACTTGGTGCTGGACAAGGCCCAGGTCAGCGAAACCTCGGAACTGATCGCCGAGCTGTCGCCCAAACTGGAGGTCGCACGCGAAGACGAGCGCCAGGCGGTCGAGCGGGTCGAACAGGCCGAAACCGCGCTCAACCACTGGCAGACCCAGTGGCAGGAACACCAGAACCAGGCCTCGCAGGCACGCAACCGCGCCGATCTGCTGCGCCAGCGCATCGAGCACCTGGATGACCGGATGAATCGCGCCGCCGAGCGCCTGAAGTCGCTGGAAGCCCAGTCCGGGGAACAGGCCACCTCCAGCCTGAACGAGGAAAAACAGAAGGCCGAGGAAGCACTGGCAGCGGCCGATCGCCAGCTCAACGAGGCGCGCGAGGCCGCCGAGACGGTCCGGTCCAACATCGAAGAGCAGCGCGGCCTGATCGAAACGCTGCGCAATGAACTCGAACAGGCCCGCGCCCGCCGCCACGAACGCCAGGGCCGGCTGGAATCCCTGCGCGTGCTCAACCGCAGCAACGATGAATCAAAATCGGTCCAGCGCTGGCTGGCCGATAACGAGATCGATCCCGAAGCGCGAGTGCTCGACCATATCGAGGTCAGCGACCGCCACTGGACCCGGGCCGTGGAAACGGTGCTGTCCTCGTGGCTGAAAGCGGTGCGCGTGGACCGAATCGATAACGTACTGGGCGAGAACCTGCCCGAAGCCGGCCTGATGCTGGCCGATCAGCGTTCCAGCAACACCGTTTCGGGCACGTTATCCGAAGTGGTGGCCGACGCCGGCGCCCTCGGCGCGATCCTGGCCCAGGTCAGACGGGCCGATAATCTGGCCGAAGCGCGCGCCATGCTGGATTCACTCAACGACGGCGAATCGGTCGTTACCCCGGAAGGTATCTGGCTGGGTCCCGGCTGGCTGCGCCAGGCACCGGCGGGCGAAGGCGAGGCCGGCCTGCTGCAACGCGAGCAGGAAATCCGCGAACTGGACGAGCAGATTGCCGCCGATGCCAAGGCCGTTGAATTCATCGAAAAACGACTGGCCGATGCGCGCAGCGCGCTGACCGAACAGGAGGGCCAGGCACGCGATGCCGACGCCGCCATCCAGGATCGCCAGCGCGAACGCGCCCAGATCCATGGTCAGCTCGCCGGGATCAATTCCCGCATTGAAACGCTGGAACGCCAGCGCGTCGCCGCGGACACCGAACGCCAGGAACTGGCCGGACGCCAGGAAGAAGATGCCAAAGCGGTTGGCCAGGCCCGGGCCGAGATGCAGGAAGCCCTTGATGCGATGGAAAAGGCCGAGGCCGGCCGCGAGCCGCTGCGCGCGGAAAAAACCCGCCTGGACGAAGCCCGCGATGCGGCCAGAAAGGACCAGCGCGAAGGGCGCGAACGACGCGAAAGCCTGTCACTCAAGCTCGAATCCGGAAAAGCCGGGCTGGAATCCCTGCGCCAGTCGATCGCGCGCATGGACAACCAGGTCGGGCAGTTGCAGACTCGCTACCTGGAACTCAGCCAGGCCCTGGCCCAGGGCGATGAGCCGGTGCGCGAGCAGCAGAAAAAACGCGATGCACTTTTGGACCAGCGCCTGGCGATCGAATCGCGCCTGCGCGATGCGCGTGCCCACCTGGAAACGCTGGAAGCCAACTGGCGCGAGCAGGACCAGGCCCGCCAGGCCGCCTCGGCCGAGTCCGACCAGATTCGCGAAGAACAATCGCAGCGCCAGCTTGCCCTGAAAGAAACCCAGCTCAAGTCGCAGTCGTTAAGCGAGCGCATCGACGAGCTGGAAGAAAACCTCGAGACCCTGCTGGCCGATCTGCCCGAAGGGGCGGCGACCGAGGAGTACCAGAACGAACTGGAAAAACTCGAGGAAAAGATTCGCAAGCTCGAGCCGGTCAACCTGGCCGCGATCGAAGAAGCCGAAACCGAAGCCGAGCGCATGGCCTACCTGGATCGCCAGCACGCCGACCTGGAAGAAGCACTGGACACGCTGGAAAAGGCGATCGCCCGCATTGATCGCGATTCACGCACGCGTTTCAAGGAAACGTTCGAGCAGATCAACAAGAACATGGAAACCCTGTTCCCGCGTCTGTTTGGCGGCGGTCATGGTCACCTGGAAATGGTCGGCGACGACTGGCTGTCGGCCGGCGTAGCCATCATGGCGCGCCCGCCGGGCAAGCGCATCGCCCGGATTCACCTGATGTCGGGTGGCGAAAAAGCGCTGACCGCGGTCGCTTTCGTGTTCTCGATCTTCAACCTCAACCCGGCGCCGTTCTGCCTGCTCGACGAGGTTGATGCGCCGCTGGATGACGCCAACGTCGGGCGCTTCTCGGAGATGGTTCGCGAAATGTCAGAGCACGTGCAGTTTTTAATCGTGACCCATAACAAGGTGACGATGGAAGTCGCCCACCAGATGCTCGGTGTGACCATGCGCGAGTCCGGCGTATCGCGCCTGGTCTCGGTCGATCTTGACAAGGCCGTCGCGCTGGCCGAGGCTTGATGGATGACGTATCCTGAACCTTCAACCGCTTTGAGCGTTCGATAGCCTTGGATAATCTGCGCCTCATTCTGCTTTTGATCGGTATCCTGGTGCTGGCCGCCATCGTGTTGCTGCACAAGCCGGCCGGGCAGACCCGACGCAATCACAGCCGCTGGCTGGCGGCACGCCGCGAGCCGCATATGGGAAGCTCCGAGGAAGAGCAACCCGTGACCGCGCCCACCCGACGGGCATCCCCGGCATCGCCGGCCAACCTGGCCGCCGGACTGGCTTCGGCCCGGTTGATCGCACGTTCGTCGGATGAGGATGGCGATGACATAGCCGATGATGACGAGTCGGACGGCAACCAGCGCGGCCGCCGTCAGGCCGCCCCGGACAAGATCGTCACCATTTATGTCCAACGCCGCTCCGGCCGACGCATCAACGGCTCGGAGCTGCTGGATTCGGCGATCAAGGCCGGCCTGGATTTCGGCGAGATGAATATCTTTCATCGCCTGCACGAAGGGGTCAACGAGCCGGTCTTCAGCATGGCCAACCTGACCGCCCCCGGCCATTTCGATCCGTCGAGCTGGAACGTGTTCGACACCCCGGGCGTCACATTCTTCACGACCCTGCCGGCCCCGGTCAGCGCGCTGGATGCCTGGGATGCGATGCTGGCCACCGCCCGGCGCATGGCCGAGCTGCTGGAAGCCGAAGTGCTCGACGATGCCCGCTGCCTGGTCACTCGCCAGCGCATCGCCCAGATGCGCGAGGAAATGCGTGAGTTCGATCGCCGCCATGGCCTGGGCAAGAAAGCCCTGTAGCGGTTCTGCCCGATGCAAGCATCCGAACGTATCGATCGCCTGCGCCGCGAACTCGACGACCACAACTACCGCTACTACGTCCTCGACGACCCGATCGTAAGCGATGCCGAGTACGACCGCCTGCTGCGCGAACTTCAAGCGCTGGAAGCCGACCATCCCGACCTGATCACCCCCGATTCGCCCACCCAGCGTGTCGGCGCCCAGCCCTCGGCCGGGTTTTCCACGGTCGAGCACCGGGTGGCCATGCTGTCACTGGCCAATGCCTTCAGCGAAGAGGAAGTCGCCGAGTTCGACCGGCGTATTCGCGATCGTCTTGATCGCGAACCGATCCACTACATGGCCGAGCCCAAGCTCGACGGCGCCGCCATTGCCCTGCGCTACGAAAAAGGCGAGCTGGTACTGGCCGCCACTCGTGGCGACGGGAGCAAGGGCGAAGACGTCACCGCCAATATCCGCACCATCAACGCCATTCCGCTGCGCCTGAGAGGCGCCAACCCGCCCGACGAGCTGGAAGTGCGCGGCGAGATCTTCATGACCCGCTCGGGCTTCGACCGCCTCAACCGCGGCCTGTCCGAGGCGGGTGAAAAGCTGTTCGTCAATCCCAGAAACGCCGCCGCCGGCAGCCTGCGCCAGCTCGACCCTGCCGTCACCGCGCGCCGCCCGCTGCGCTTCTACTGCTACGGCTCGGCCAGTACGGATGGTCTACCTGAGCGCCACAGCGAGATACTGGCCAGATTGAAAGACTACGGCCTGCCGATCAGCCCGGAAGTACGCACCGTCACCGGTCTCAAGGGCCTGCTGGCCTATTACGATGAAATTGGAAAAAAGCGCGCCGAGCTGGACTACGACATCGACGGGGTGGTGTACAAGGTCGACGATCTGGAGCAGCAAAGTGAACTGGGTTTTGTCAGCCGCGCACCGCGCTGGGCCCTGGCCCACAAGTTTCCGGCCCAGGAAGAAACCACCCGCTTGATCGATATCGAAGTCCAGGTCGGCCGCACCGGTGCGCTCACCCCGGTGGCCCGACTGGAACCGGTCTTCGTCGGCGGCGTGACCGTCACCAACGCCACCTTGCACAACGCCGACGAGATCAAGCGCAAGGATGTACGCCCCGGCGATACCGTGGTCGTCCGGCGCGCCGGAGACGTGATTCCTGAAGTGGTGCGTTCCATCCCGGAAAAACGCCCCGCCAACACCCAGCCCTGGAACATGCCGACCGAATGCCCGGCCTGCGGTTCGGCAGTCGAGCAGGTCGAAGGGGAGGCCGTGGCCCGCTGCACCGGCGGCCTGGTCTGCCCGGCCCAGCGCAAGCGCGCGCTGGAACATTTCGCCTCGCGCGGGGCAATGGATATCGACGGCCTGGGCACGCGCCTGATCGAACAATTGGTCGAGCAGGACCTGGTCCACAGCCCGGCCGACCTGTACGCGCTGACCCAGGAAACCCTGGCCGGCCTGGAACGCTTGGCCGACAAGTCCGCCGCCAACCTGGTCCAGGCCTTGGAAAACAGCAAGCAAGTCTCGCTCGGCCGGCTGCTGTTCGCGCTGGGAATCCGCGAAGTGGGGGAGGTGACCGCGGCCAACCTGGCCCGCCATTTCGGCACCCTCGAAGCCCTGTCAGCCGCCAGCGTCGAAGACCTCGAAGCCGTAGCCGACGTCGGCCCGATCATGGCCCGCCACGTACACGCCTTTTTCGAAGAACCGCACAACCGCGAGGTCATCGAAGCCCTGCTGGCCGCCGGCGTCGAATACACCCCCGAACAACCCCCCGATCCCGCCAACCTGCCACTAACCGGCAAGACCTACGTCCTGACCGGCAGCCTGGAACAAATGCCACGCTCCAAAGCCCGCGCCGCCCTCGAAGCCCTCGGCGCCAAAGTCACCTCCAGCGTCTCAAAAAACACCACCGCCCTGATCGCAGGCGCCGACCCCGGCTCCAAACTAGACAAAGCCGAATCCCTAGGCGTAGAAATCCTGACCGAAGACGATCTCCAAGAATTACTCAAAAACCCCTGAAACCCCCAACCCGTAGGTCGGGGTGACACCCCCGACGGTCACACCAACCAGCCATCTCCAAAAGCCCGATTCTGAACGCCCAACCTGACCTTCTCCGGTAATCCCACCAAAAAAACCAAACTTGAGCCAGATCAAGCTGACCTCGAAATGTTGCGCTAAACTAAACCCACAAAATCCGGCCCCCCGGACCAAATCCAGCCCCACTAAAAAGGAGCCACCATGTCCGAGCACATCAAGGAAATCCTGGTACCGGTCGACGGATCGGACAACTCGATCCGCGCGGTCAAATTCGCCGCCGAAATGGCCGCCGCCATGAACATCGGCATCCGCCTGTTCTACGTCTTCCCCGCCGCCTCCGTCGAAATCATCGGCATGGCCGGCATGTCCCGCGCCGACATCGACCAGGCCGCCCAGGCCTCCGCCCAACGCGCCTTCGACAAAACCCGCGAAGGCCTCGGAGGCGAGCTGCCCGACAACATGGAAGAAGAAACCTCAGTAGGCGACCCCGCCGAAGAAATCATCCGCTACACCGAAGACGACCACACCGTCCTGGTCATCATCGGCCGCCGCGGCCTGTCCAGAATGAAATCCCTGATGCTAGGCAGCGTAAGCGACAAGGTCATCCGCCACGCCCAAAGCCCCGTAATGGTCATAACCTGACAAGCCAGCAGACGTGCAGCACAAAAGGCCCGACCCAAAATGTCGGGCCTTCTGCATTCCAATCTCCTGACCTCTGACCTCTGACCTCTGACCTCTGACCTCTGACCTCTGACCTCTGACCTCTGACCTCTGACCTCTGACCTCTGACCTCTTTTTCAGATTTTCCTGATCCCTGAACCCGGAATCCGGAACCCGTTGTTTTCCCTTTCACCCTTTCGCCCCTTCGCCCTTTATCCCATCAACCTTGCTCCTTGAACCTTGCTCCTTGAGCCTGATCTTCATCTATAGCACCAAAACGCTTGAATTCACCCCCAAAACAAGGTATCAAGAACCAGGGGCCGATCGCTTCGCGCGATCTCGCGACTCTGAATACTGAAAGAGGGGACCATGAGCAAGTCAAGAACCTGTATTGTTTGGCCTGAGGGAGGCTTGATGAGGGTTGGCAGTCTATTGTCGAAACGGGATCTGTGGCGATCCACTGGCGAATCCAGACCAATACGGGGATTTCCTGGGAGCACTTTGACTACCTCAGGACGTGCTAGGCGGCGATTCGCTGTGTTAGCACACGCTGAAAATCAATCGGCTCATCGTTAGCACTATGACTGGAAACCAAGCCAAGTACCTCAGTTACGTCGAAGCATGGAGACGCATCAATGCTGCAATCGAGGGTCAATTCTATTTTGAGGCAGTGACGATTTGCGAGAGCATAATTTCAGACCGGCTTCTGTCATATGTTTCAGGGATTGATCCCAAGTCAAAGCTAAAAACAAAAACCTCCTTTGCGAAAGTCATTGCAGAATGGAGGCGAATAGCAGGTACGTTACCATCAGATCCTAGGTACGGTGATGTCGGGGCGGCGGTAGATGCTTGGCGGATTGATCGTAATAGTATTGTGCATGGATTAGTTAAATCAACACCCGGCACTCCCACGCAAAACGTTAGCGTATTTCTTAATGAGGCGAAAAGAACAGCAACCGAAGGGAAGCGACTCGCTCGTGAGGTGAGTCATTGGCACAAGGCTGAGCTTCGCCGTGCTAAGAAAAGGATCAACCCGACGCCGGTTAGCTCCGGAACGGCAAAGCCGGGTAAGTTCAGTGGCGGCGTCGGGTAGGTTAACCCAAACGATATAGGGCATATCTAATGCCTGAATTGCGGTGCTAGTTGACACCAGTTGTCACTAAGTCGACGAAGCTGTAATCAGTATTTTCGGAGAAGGATTTGAAAATTAGTCGATTAACAGTAGAGAACTTCAGGGGGATTAAAACGGCGGAACTGCTGTTCCCTGATCACGTTGTCCTTATCGGCGACAACAATACCGGCAAATCAACAATACTGGAAGCGATTGATCTCGTACTCGGACCAGACCGACTGCGCCGCCGTCCACCGATAGATGAACATGATTTCTTTGTTGGTCGATATTTCTCGGTCAGTACAACTGGAGAACCACCAGAGGAGCATGCTGAGTCCGGTGCTGCTAAATCAGTTGCAGATCAGGTTCCGGCTGCCGAAGATGCCGAGCCCGTAGAGCAGTCCGCGGAAGAGGCTCAGGAAAGTGGTGAACCAGAGATAGTTCAGATCAAGATTGAAGCAACGATCACAGACCTGTCCGATGAACAGATGGCGCGATTTCGAGATTACATCGAGTGGTGGAATACGCAGGCTGGGGCTTTCTATACAGTCCCGGAAGTGGAAGGCGTTGATGCTGACGCGATTGTCGAAGCCCTGCGTGTCACTTTTATCGGCGAGTATGAATTTGACGAAGATGATTTTGGCGGCAACACCTATTTTGCGCGTAGTCTTGAGGAAGGCGGAACTCCCCAGTTTTTCGGGCGACGCGACAAGCAGTTCTGTGGATTCCTGTATCTGAGGAGCTTGCGTACCGGGAGCCGCGCTCTCAGTCTCGAACATGGCAGCCTGCTCGATATCATTTTGCGCCTGAAAGAAATCAGGCCCCAGATGTGGGAATCCACCATCAGCGGGCTTGCTTCATTCGATGTCGCTAGCGCTCCGGAGCTCGGGATTACCGGTGTTTTGCAGAGCATTAACAGCGCGCTCAACAAGTATGTTCCAAAGGAATGGGGTGTCGAACCGCACTTGCGCGTGTCGGCCCTGACGCGTGAACATCTCAGAAAGGTCGTTACAGCTTTTGTTGCTACAGGAGAAGGCCCTCACGCCGCACCTTATTTTAGGCAGGGGACCGGTACGATAAACATGCTGGTGCTGGCAATGCTGTCCCAAATTGCGGAAGACAAGCAGAACGTCATATTCGCCATGGAGGAGCCGGAAACTGCGATTCCGCCCTATGCGCAGAAGCGGATCGTACACGAAATTCGGATCCTGTCAGCTCAGTCCCTGTTTACCCTACTGTTGCATAAATTCCTGACTTCGGAGCACTGGAAGCCAATAACCGTAGGCGTTTGACAACGTTTCTGCAGGCGTCGCCAAAACTCACCGCTGGTGAGGTTACGCGACACTGAACTTCAGG